>TARA_R110002095_G_scaffold94422_3_pt1 | contig 283116 bp, 205 predicted proteins | sample TARA_R110002095 | Tara Oceans TARA_R110002095 (sample SAMEA4397255) | marine metagenome | biome: Polar Biome; feature: [SRF] surface water layer (ENVO:00010504); material: water (ENVO:00002006), including particulate matter (ENVO:01000060) such as... | depth 5 m | reverse complement strand
GGGCAGGTCTATGTGCTTGCCCGCTTGGTGGTATTCGATTCTGTATCGTGCTTGTGATGGGATTGGTTACAACGTTCTGAGCGTCATAACAAAAAGCACGTCGATACTGCGCGCGACCACCATAGGGGCGCCCTCCATTTGGTTCAATAGGTGTGTTTTATTAATCACTGTTGGCAAGCCAACAGTGCCACCTGAATTGTTTTCTTGGGCTGTTTATTTGACGTGTGGGGAATCGAGTTTGGGTTTTTTTTCGAGGAACTGGGCGGCGCCAAGGTATTTACCCCAGGAGCCGAAGTAGCCGCGATAGAGCATGATGAGATAGGCGGGCACGATGATCGGGCGGATGATAAAGGTGTCGAGCAGAACCCCAAAGGCGAGAGCAAAGCCAAGCTGCTGCATGCCGACCAGGGTTCCCGCCATCAGTGAAGAAAACGTGCCGGCCATAATGATTCCACAACTGGAAATAATGCCGCCGGTATTTTTTAATGCAGAGATCACGCCGTCGACGGGGCCTTTGGTTTTTTGTTCTTCGTCGATGCGGGTAATCAGATAGATGTTATAGTCTTCGCCGACGGCAATCAGAATGGTGAAGAGAAACATGGGAACTTTCCAGTCGAGGCCGGTAAAGTTGTAGGGATCGAGAGCCCAGAAGACGGCGAAGGTGACGCCTAGCGTGACCAGGTAGCTGAAAAAGACGCTGACGATGAGATACGCGGAAATGGCCGGTCGTCTGAGCAGGATCACCAGAATAATGAAGACACTTCCCAAAACGAGTATGTCGATGCGGGCCTGATCCTGATCGGTCACGTTTTTTAAATCGCTGATGCTGGCGGTTGCGCCAATATAAAAGAGTTCGCTATTTTCGCGCAGTTCCGGCGGCAGTGATTTTTTGACGGCTTTTTTGACACGTTCCAGCTGCATCATGCTGTCGTGTGAGAAGGGGTCTTTTTCAAGAATTAGATCCATGCGAGTGACATGGTTTTCCAGATCTGGTTCGGAACTGACGTAGTAGTTTTTGATCAATCTGATGCGGCTGATGGCTCTGATCTTTGCCAAGCCGCGCAGATCTTTGGCTTTGTCCATTTCGTCTGCTGCACCAATGCCGAATGGTTTGGTCATATTGCGAATATCGGCAATTCCCAGTTCCTCTTTCTGTTTCAATAAGTCATCCGTGAGTTCTTCAATGGCGATACGGCCTTCAGAATCAGAGAAGTTGACATTCGGGTTTTTGAACAGCAGTGTCAGTGGGCCGGTGGCACCTGCCGGGTAATGTCCCTGAACGGCTTTGGTACCGATGACGCTGGGGTCTTCGCTGGGGAGTTCCGAGAGTAAGCCATAGCTCAAATTTCCATAACAGGCGAGAGTAATCAACGCGAACGGAAACAAGATCAGAAATGTAGAGAGCCAGATTTTACCGGGGCTTTTGAGCAGTGCCAGTGAAACGGAATCCCAGATGGAACCGGTCCAGTTGCGTTGCATGAGTCGGGCCATCACGCTGGAGGGGGTTAACCAGCCGGCGGAAATCGCTACGCGTTCATTGAAGGTTTGTGGCCAATAGGCAAATCGTCCGGCAAGACAGAGCAGGGCGGGGGTCAGTGTGAGTGAGGCAAGAAGCACGAAAAACAGGCTGAGTGACATGGCGATGCCTGCCTGCTGAAATTTTCCGAACGCGGCAAAATACATCATTCCGATGCCGCACATCGTTGTTCCAGCACTGGCGGCCAGAGCCGATCCAACGGTGGCGATCGAGTTGGAAATCGCTTCTTTGAAGGTGCATTCTTTATCGAGTTCTTCCCGATGGCGGGCAATGAGGAACAGGCAGTAGTCTACCCCAGCGCCATAAAGAATGACGGTGACATAAACTTCAATGCCGGAGAAGAGTCCGACGACGCCCCAGTCTCCCAAGATCGCGAGTACGGAGAGGGCAATTTTGACAGAAACAAAGACAGTAAATAAGGGGATCAGAGCGAGAATCGGGGCACGATAAATCATGATCAAAAGTATGATCACGAGTAGGACCGTCCAGAGTTCGGTTGCTTCCGCGCTTTGGTTCGCGGCACGAATCATGTCGCGGCCAACAGTGGCGATACCGCTGAGTGTAATATCCAGTCCTGGTTCGATCAACTTTTTGAATTCATCATTATGATGGATGAGGTTTTCGATACTTGCGACAGTTTTCCCATTACTTTGGTCGAGGAATTCCGTCGAGAGTTCGACAATGACCAGGGAAGCTTTGTTGTCTTCACTTTGTAGCAGATCGCCGATGGTTTTGTCTGTGTAGGTACGGATGCGGGAGATGTTTGAAGGGAGGCTCTTTTGGCCGGACGAATCTTCTGTTGTCGTCAGACTCTCTTTTTCATCCGTTTTATCTTTGTTCTGATCCTTAAACTTTTCCGGATCGGCAATTTTTTCGAGTTGTGGTTTGAGTTTTTCTTCGATGAAGGTGAGGTCTGCAGGCATCAATCCCTGATCGCCATGCTCACGGCGGACGACGATTACAATGCTGCTGGCCAGCAGGTCGTCAGGAAAGGCACGTTTGAAGAGCTTTTCACCCTGTAAACTAGGGGAGTCGCTTGGCAGGAACGCGAATTCACCATTTTGGACTACAGAAGACCATTCGGGTGCGGCATACGAAATCCCGATTAATGCCAGAACCCAGCATACCAGGAGAATTTGCCAATAGCGGACTACCGTGTTGCCTAGGACTCGAAACATAGAGATTGCTAACAAAGAGCTGTTGAAGAGACGTAAAATACAGTTTTGAAGACACGGAACAGTTTCAACAGAATTTCTTGAAACCGGGACAAAATGCGTGAGGTATCTACAGTAACTTCAGGTCTTCGTGGCGTCAATCTTCACACATTCGGGTAGACAAAAGCAAGGCCAAGCAGAGCTGAATTGTCAGCTGAGGTTGAAATGTGTGTTTATGTTCATTTTTTGTGATCGGGAATGGAAATAGATTTTGTATCTTCGGTTTGATGTGTCATAATGGGCCTCTCGAATGTGTTCGGCAAGAAGTCAGCCACCGCGATTTTTCAGGGCTTGAACCGATGATCACAGCGAATGTGCTCATCAACGTCGAATTCGGGCTGAACTGAAATCGCTTCATTTCTCAATCATCGTTCTGACGAGTGAAAAGGATCTTCGTTATGTTTCGTAACCAGCGCCATCTTACAGGATTGTCTCTTTTAATCCTTTTTGTCGTGGTTTGCCTGTCGCCTGTGAAGGCTTCCGCACAAACGATTGCCCGATGTGGGGAGGGCTGGCTGGAGAAGATCGATGGTTATTTCGTGCTGCACCTGAAAGGAACCCATTATGAAATGGGTTATCAGCACGGCGTTCTGTTGAAGGAAGACGTTCGCAAGAACATGTACAACCTGTTGAATGAAAAAGGCGACACGACTCTCGTTGATCTGGGGCTGGTGAAACTGAAGCCGCGCCAGGCGATTGAAACCGTGATTCAAATTCAAAAGCCTTACACGCCTCAGAAATATGTGGATGAGATGCGGGGGGTGGCTGATGGGGCCGGGATTGCCTACGAAGATGTACGGGCAACAAACTTTATTCCAGAAATGTTCCATTGCAGCGGGTTTTCGATTGCGAATTCTGCGACCAAGGATGGGACTTTGTATCACGGTCGTGTACTAGATTACGCGTGTGACTGGGGTTTACAGGATCATGCCGTGCTGGTTGTGGCGGAGCCCAAAGGGGGTATTCCCTTTGTGAATGTTTCTTATGCCGGCTTTATCGGCTCGGTCACCGGGATGAATATGAAATCGGTTTCGATTGGCGAAATGGGAGGCCGAGGTCTGGGGCACTGGTCTGGTGTGCCAATGGCGTTCCTCGTGCGTGAAGTATTGGAGACCGCGAAAGATCTTGATGAAGCGATTGCCGTCTTTCGGGATAACTATCGGACATGTGAATATTATTATGTAATCGCTGACGGAAAAACAAATCGATCGGTCGGTATGGCGACAAGCTGGGAAAAGCTGGAACTGATTCAGCCCGGCGAATCGCACCCGCTGCTTCCCAATCCTGTGCAGGACGCGGCATTACTGTCAGCCGGCGATCGTTACAAAGAACTCTCGAAACGCGTGAAGGATGGTTACGGTTCCTTTACGGCGGAGTCGGCAATTGAACTGATGAGTCGTCCCGTGGCGATGAAGTCGAATCTGCATAATGTATTGTTCGAGCCTAAAACGACCAAGCTCTGGGTGGCGAATGCCAGCAGTGACGGGAAGCCGGCTGCGAATCAGAAGTATTTCAGTTTTCAATTGTCTGAATTGCTGAAACGAAAACCGGATGCCAAGGCGCCTGCTTATCCGATGCCCGTTGATCAGGCGGTTTCGCAGAAAACGAAATAGAGATCAGGAAGTCCAGTAGGCAGGCATGTATACGGGCCTGCGCCTGCCTGCTGGTTTATTCCTCCATTAGCTCCAGCCAGGCTTCGGGGAGAAATTCAGGAAGGTCCGAGGCGATCATCGAAATTTCAGACAGTTCTTGCGCGGCTAGGTCTCCGGCGAATCCATGTACATAAGTGGCGAGTTGTGCGGCTTCGAAGGCCTCCATGCCTTGTCCGATCAGCGCCGTCAGGATTCCGGTCAGAACATCACCACTGCCGCCGGTCGCCATGCCGCTGTTGCCGGTCGTATTGACGGCAAGACGCGTGCCATCGGTGATGATGGTGTGAGCGCCTTTCAGGATGAGAATCAGACCCTGTTGTTTTGCAAATGTCATTGCGAGGGCTTCACGTTGTTCTTCGATTTCCTGGATGGGTTTGTTAATCAGCCGCGAGAACTCACCGGGGTGCGGCGTTAGAATCCGCGGCCCTGCTGCAGTCGGCAGCGGTTTGTCTAAACTGGCGAGTGCATTCAGGGCGTCGGCATCGACGATCAATGGTTGCTGGAGTTCGGTATACAGTTTGAGTGTTAATTTCCGGAACCATTCCTGTTGGCCGCAACCGGGGCCGATGGCGATGGCATCGAAACTGGGGATCTGATGGAATAACTGTGATTCAGATTCGGGAGTCAGCAGAGATTGCTGATCGAATTGTAACGGGATGGTCAGGTAGCAGGGATTGACAGTCGATACGATGGTTTGAATCGCTTCGGGAATCGCCAGGAAGACGAGCCCCGCACCGCTGCGCAGTGCTCCGATACCGGCGAGGCAGGCAGCGCCACTCATCCCCGAACTTCCGGCAATGACCAGAACTTTTCCGAACGTCCCTTTGTGAGAATTTTCAGGGCGCTGTGGCAGCGCTGGCAGGTCAGAAATTCGTTGAATATTCATGAGAAAATTTCTTTCAAATTCAAACAACATGATTAAAATGGGAATTCATTTTGGCAAAGAATCCGTAGGCTTCAATGGCCTTAAGGTTGGTCGATCAGTTTTGCTTACTTGTACGAAAGTATTGCAGCAGATTCTCCACGGTTAGTATAGGTTGAATGGGAGAAAAGGGATGGAGGGAATGCGTGGAACTTCCATTTATCCTTTTGAAACGATGACTCATAAGACTCCCAGTTCGGGAAGAGTTCATTATACTTTGTTTGCCTTTTTATAATGAAATATATTTCATTATACTCACGTCATCGCGTCTGCGCGATCGATCAGGCAGTGGAATTCAAATTCGAATCTGCCTCGGAAAGAATCCGGGGAATAACGGAATTACATATATCGTAATCGATGGGATGGATCTTCAATGGTAGCAAAAAAAACTGTTTATGAAAAACTTTGTGAGTTGGCTGGCAACCTGTGGTGGAGCTGGCAGCCGGATGTGACTCAGATTTTTCATCTGATTGATCCTGATAAGTGGTCTGAACTGAATCATAACCCGGTGCTGCTGCTGAAAGAGTATTCGCCGGAAGAGTTGGATAAAAAATTAGGCAGCCTCAGTTTGCATTCCCGTGTGAATGTGGCATACCGTCGTTGGCTGGAATACATGGATCGTTCTGAGACCTGGGGTTCCACGAATGCTACGATTTTAGGCCATCGCTGTGCGGCTTATTTCTCAGCCGAGTTCGGGATTCATGAATCGTTACATATCTATTCGGGCGGTTTGGGTGTGCTGGCGGGTGACCATCTGAAGAGTGCCTCGGACCTGGGTCTGCCTCTGGTGGCCGTTGGTTTGTTTTATGGGGAAGGTTACTTTTCACAGCATATCGACAAAGAGGGCTGGCAGCAGGAATCGTATACGGAAGCGAAAACGAAGAACCTGCCGATTACTCCCGCGTTGACTCCAGATGGAAAACCAGTTTCGATTTCGGTATCGACGCGTTCAGGAGATATCTTTGCCAAGGTGTGGCGGATTGATGTCGGTCGGATTGCCTTGTATCTGCTGGACACGGATGTGCCCGAAAACAGTGAGGAAGATCGTAATCTGACGGCACGGTTATATGGTGGCGATCAGCGGACGCGTATTCGTCAGGAAATCATGTTGGGCATCGGCGGTGTGCGCGCTTTGGAAGCGATTGGGATCGAACCGAGTGTGATTCATATGAATGAAGGGCACTCTGCGTTTGCGCCGTTGGAGCGTGTCCGCAACCGGATGCATGAAGACGGGTTTTCATTTGACGATGCACTACGGGATGTGGCGTCTGCCTGTGTTTTCACGACGCACACGCCGGTTCCTGCAGGCCATGACCGATTTGATGCAGGTTTGTTGGAAGAACACGTTGGTCCACTGGGCGATCAGTTGGGGCTCGATCATCATGCGTTGATGAGCCTGGGACGCGTTGATCCGCAGAACGAAGGCGAAACCTTCTGCATGACGGTTCTCGCTTTTAAACTGAGTCGTCTGGCGAATGCGGTTTCGAACCTGCATGGTGTTGTCAGTCGGCGAATGTGGGCCTCATTGTGGCCTTGGCGCAGTGAAGAAGAAATTCCGATTGGCCACATTACCAACGGCGTGCATATGCCGACCTGGCTGGCAGCGCCGATGCGTGTGGTTTATGACCGTGTTCTTCCCACGAAATGGTATTATCGAACAGGGGAAGCGGAAGTCTGGGCCGGGATTGAAGAAATATCACCCGGGGACCTCTGGGAAACGCATCAGGCATTGAAAAACCGTTTGATCCAGTTTTCGCGTGATTTACTGGTCAAGCAGGCACAGCGTCGCGGGACTTCCGATAAGGAAATTGGTCATTTATCAACGGCTTTAAATCCGGATGCGTTACTGATTGGCTTTGCCCGACGATTCGCGCCCTACAAACGAGCTGACCTGGTGATGAAGGATATGGAGACGTTCCTCAAAATTATTGAAGACTCTGAACGACCGGTGCAGTTTATCTTTGCCGGTAAGGCACACCCGGCTGATGAGCGCGGCAAGCAGATTATCCAGAGAATTTTCAAACTGACTCAGGAACCTCCGTTCCGTGGTAAGATTGTGTTGCTGGAAGATTATGACATCAACCTCGGGCGGCATTTAGTGCAGGGCGTCGATGTCTGGTTGAACAACCCGCGTCGACCACTGGAAGCTTCCGGAACCAGTGGGCAGAAAGTGGTCTTGAACGGCGGACTCAACTGCTCCATTCTAGATGGCTGGTGGGCCGAAGCCTTTGATGGCAGCAACGGGTTTGCCATTGGAGAAGGGCGAACAAACGTGAATCAGGAAATTCAGGATGACCGTGATGGTCTGAATCTGATGAAGGTTCTGAAAGAAGAAGTCATTCCACTCTATTATGATCGAAATGAAGATGACCTTCCTCTGGGGTGGATTCATCGCATGAAACGCGCTATCCGTACTTTGGGATGGCGGTTTAATGCTGACCGGATGGTAATGGACTATGCAGAAAAAATGTATCTGCCGGCAGCCGGTGGTTTGTCCAGCCAGATTAAGGGAGATTCTTCTCTTTAAACAAGCAGCCGTGGATTGAATACGGCACCCTAGGATCCACATAACGGTTACAGGAGATAGAATCTGTCTCTTTCCTGTAACCGTTTTTTTTGTCGCAGTTCCTAATGTGGGAACTGAGTTTGTTTACGGCTCAGGATTCTGAAACTCTTGCTCAACATAGTGGAAAACGGCGAGCTAACTTTTAAGTAGAAGTACTTACTAAAGTGTTCCCCCCGGCACCTGAGATCTCCAGGAGTCCGAATTGAGCGCCGGCCTCTGCCGCGAAACGTTCGGAGTCCAGCCCAAACAGAGATGTGGGTGTAAGAGATTCGTTGTGAAGGAACACTTCACAGATAGCTGGTTTCAGCAGAAAGCGTGTTTTACATGAGTTCAATGGCAGCAGGCCAATCTAGTGTGACGACTAGTGTTCCGCGTAAAGATTCGATTCCCCCGGGAGAATTATCAGACCTGGTGAACGGCTACCTGGATGTTGAGCTTTGGCGTTCTACTGGCTGGTTAACCCGTCTGGAGTTGGAAGAGCCACGCGTTGATGTCCGTAATCTGTCGGAGCGGACACGCTTTTTAAAGCGGTCTCTTGATATTATTGTCTCGTTCACCATGCTGATCTTGCTGTCTCCCCTGCTGCTATTTCTGGTAGTGCTGGTTAAGTTGACATCCCGCGGTCCTGCGGTTTTCAAGCAGACCCGTGTGGGATTGAATTTACGAAATCAGACGAAGAGTGATCGCCGTAAGGAGCAAATTGATTTATTGGAACTCGATCTGAGTTCTGATCGTCGTGTTCCCGGTTCTGATCGTCGTGATGAAACTGGCTACGGCATGCCATTCACATTATATAAGTTTCGGACGATGGCTGTGGATGCCGAGAAAGACGGCGCCCAGTTTGCGGTTCAAGGCGATCCGCGTGTAACGCGTCTGGGACGCTTCATGCGGAAAACGCGCCTAGATGAACTGCCGCAGTTGTGGAATGTTCTTAAAGGGGAAATGACGTTAGTCGGCCCCCGTCCAGAGCGTCCGGAATTCATCGAAGGATTGAGTAAAGAGATTCCGAACTATATCAATCGATTAGGCTTGAAGCCCGGTCTGACTGGTGTGGCGCAAATCCTGAACGGATACGATAACAACATCGAAGGCTTTCGCAGAAAAGTCTCACTCGATCTGATGTACTTGCAGAACTGCTGTTTCTGGAACGACATGAAGATCCTGTTCCGAACGATCCGTGTGATCCTGACCGGCAGCGGTGCTCTGTAATGCTCAGATGAGACTGGCTGAATCCAGCCGATTTTATTTATGTCTTATTTAGCGGGATGGAGAAGTGGAGTTTGTCTCGTCAGATGGGAGTGTGCCGTTGATGCGATTCAAGAAGCGACTGAACTCTGGCCAGAAAAGAAACAGGAACGCGCCTAATTACATGCCGATGGTGTTTTGAATGGTTCTGTGTATCACCAGATCATAAGAAGTCAGTTGAAATCGATGTGATTCGATTGTCGTTTCCAGTGGACCATGGAACGAAAAGAAGAAGAGTCCCACGGTGATGCCTGTGAGAGAGAGGCAGAGTGAACTCTTTTGTTTCCAACTCCCCACAATGGCACCGAGTACCGCACCGCTATAATATAGAATGTGGAAATGCCTCACCACACTCTCATGAACCACCATTCTGCCAGGAAGAGTCACAATATATTCTGAACTCATATTAATGGCACACCACCAGCCGAGACCGGTGCCGATCAGAATGCAGAGATAGATCAGGGATTTTGATTGGAACATGAGGATACCGTTCAATGATATGGTGATCTTTTGATTGTATTCGATTGATATTATGATTCCCAAATATTTATGTTTTTGATCGTCCTTGTGTATACAATTGCCATCGAGTATCGATTTTGTTTGCTTGCTTTACGGTAGTGTTCCTGATAATCTGAAATGTGTGGAGAGCGAGTCAACAAGTAGTTTTTGCGGCGTCGACAGTATTCGGCGCAAGGTCAATCAATGTTTGTCAGGCTCGGTTTAATAAGGCGCGTTGGGGTACGCAGGCTGGTCAGCTTGTTGGTGCTCGTTTCTTTTTGCGCCTCGTTTGTTCCGCTGCCCGTTGGTTCACGCTCCTCGATCGAAAAAGATCAGAGTGTTGCTTATCCCTGCCAGAATCGCCCGTGTGGTTGCCGATCTGCGGAAGCATGCTGGAAGGGCTGCTGCTGTTTTACCAACAGAGAAAAACTGGCTTGGGCTGAGGCAAATGGTGTTCTCCCGCCGACTTACGTCATCGTAGCTGCTGCGAAAGAATCTGCCACCGCGGTCTGTAAAGCAGGGGGCTGTTGTTCAAAGTCGGGAGCTACGCACGAAATCGTTCAAACTGATTCCGAAGCAGACGATTGCTGTTCCGAGACTGATCATTCACACTCTGCGAAGATGCCTGCCGTGAAGGCCGCTGATGAAGAAAGTCAGACTCTGTTTGTCATTGGTGCATTGGTGCAGAAATGTCAGGGGCAGTCGCTGTCTTGGAACAGTCTGCCCTGGGCGATCCTGCCGGAAATTCAGACCGGCGTTATCGACGCCGATCCTGTTGTGTGGTCGCTGCCTATTTCGCTGAAGGCGCCCGCACGTGCGGTTGAGCCCCCCGAGCCACCTCCTCGCGTGGCCTCGGCTGTGACAGCGATAGTCTGAATTCGTCTCCGTTGTCTGATTCCGGGGTGCTGCTGCGCACTAGGAATCAGCCTGACGGAAGGACGTGCGGCTTGTGCTGGTGCGCTTACGGCGGGACGCGGCTCGCTCTCCACAAAGCTGGTTACCGACCTGCTGTGAGCGTGCTACCACCGGCCGCACAGACCTCGCGGATTCAGACGTTTTTTCAATCTTCTTATTTACTTCTGCGCGGAAGGTACGCGCGGTGAGTTGAATTGAACGACACAAATTTAGCTTGCGAGGAAATCGAATGTTATTCCCAAAATCAGACCGTTGGCGTGCGCGCTGCGGGTTTACGTTAATCGAACTGTTGGTGGTGATCGCCATCATTGCCATTTTGATTGCTCTGCTGTTGCCCGCCGTCCAGCAGGCGCGGGAAGCAGCGCGGCGGGCGCAATGTAAGAATAATCTGAAACAGATCGGGTTGGCGATTCACAATTATGAAAGCGCGTATCGTGTGTTCCCTGGACTGTCTTCAGAGAGTGCCTATGGTTACTCGGTGCAGGCGCGGATTCTCCCGTTTGTGGATCAAGGCAATTTGCAAAACCTGATTGATTTTGAGATTCCCCTGATGGTGGGTTCGGGGGGCAGTCAGTCGTTGAACCCGGTTCATGCCCAGGTTGCAGGGCAGGTGTTACCCCTATTTTTATGTCCAAGCGAGCCAGAATCTCCCATTTTTCAAAATGCCAATACAGGCAGCGGCGTTTTTGCCGGAACGAATTATGTGATCTGTACGGGAGACGGAACTGATACGAATTATGACACACGGGCGCGAACGAATGGAATGTTTTTCTGGGGATCAGCCAGTCGCTTTCGTGATCTGACAGATGGTTCTTCGAATACGTTGATTCTGTCGGAATCGTTGATGGGAAACAAACTGGACGGGAGCGGTCTGGTTGCTGATCCGCAGCGACAGATGGCGCGTTACCGGGGTGGCGGAATGGGCGCTGCCGGTGAAGGTTTTACGAGTGCGCCGGGACACAATCCGGATATCGTTGCGGCGGCTATTGGGGCCGGGAATTATGACGGTCGTGGACGAAGTTCCTGGATCTGGGGTCGCGAACACCTGACGACATTCAATACGTATATGACGCCGAACTCCGATGTGCCCGACGTGCATCGCAACGGATTTGGCTGGTTTGCAGCGCGGAGTATGCATATCGGCGGTGTGCATGTTTGTCTGGGTGATGCCTCAGTACGGTTTGTGAGTGACAGCATTGATCTCAATCTCTGGCGGGCACTGGGAACCAAAGGGGGCGGTGAAGTGATTGGCGAGTTTTAATAACTGGCGTCGACCGTGCTGTTCTATTCAAAACAACAAAACAAATTTCGAATGTTTCCGAGGAGAAACTGTGATGAATCAACTATTATTAAATCCACTGTCCGTCGGTTGGCGGGCCAGTATTCTTTCAGCGGGCATCGTGTTCTTTACCTTTGTGGCCTGCATCGCTGAAGAAGAATCAACCAAAAATTCTAACGTGCAACGCTGGCCCGGTTTTCAAGGCGCGGGAGCGACACAGCTTGCCGCTGATTCGCTGCCTCTCTCGTGGTCACCGATAAAAAATATTGCCTGGCAGACTGAAATTCCTGGAAAAGGACAGTCGAGCCCTGTGATCTGGGGCGACCAGGTTTTTGTGACTTCGATCGAAGGGGCGATGAAAAACGACTGTCATGTTGTCGCATTGGATCTGCAACAGGGGACGCTGCTCTGGGATTTCAAGACTGCGTCTTCTCAGCCGGTGCGCGGGAATTATTTTCAGAGTCGCTCGGCTCCGACTCCCGTGGTCGATGCGGATCGCGTTTACGCGTTCTTCGAAACAGGAAACCTGCTGGCGCTCGACCATGATGGCAAGCCGGTCTGGTCGCGTTCGCTGACGGATGAATACGGCGAATTCGAAGTGCGGATTGGTCTGGCAGCTTCCCTGGCGCAGACGAAGGATTCAGTGATTGTTCTGATTGATCATGAAGGTCCGTCGTATCTACTAGCCGTTGATAAGCAGACGGGAAAAACGAAATGGAAGACCGAACGCTTCAGTCGCCAGAGTTACGCTTCACCGGCGGTGTTGAAGATTGATCAGGCCGATCAGATTGTCTGCAGTTCGAGCGGCAGCGTGGATGGGTACGATCCGAACAGTGGAAAACTGTTGTGGATGTATGAAGAGGTGGGTGGCAATCGAGCCTGCACGCCGATTGCCTTTGGTGAGGGGAAATTTCTCATCAGTGCTTCTCCCGGCATGCATGACGAGCGTCTGTCGGACGCCAAGAAATCGAATTTTGCGATGCAGGTGAAACGCGTCGGAGATGAATTTGAGCAGACGATTCTCTGGAAAACCAGTAAAGCGATGCCTTCGTTTGGTTCGCCGATGGTGTGTCAGGGGTTGGCGTACTGGGTGAATAAGGTGGGAGTGGTGTATTGTTTTGAAGCGGAAACCGGCAAGCAGGTCTATGTCAAACGACTGGGGCAGCCTTGCTGGGCGACGCCGCTGGGGCTCGGTGATCGAATTTATTTTCCCGGAAAGGATGGTCTGACGTCAGTGATTGCCGCCGGGCGGGAGTTTCGGATTCTCGCGGAAAACGAACTGTTTGATGGTGCGACCGAGGCGGGAGAGGCCGACCTGAAACGACGCGCGGAATCGGCGAAGAAACCAAGTTCGACGCAGCAAGCGGCAGGCAACGCCGGAGGTGATACCGCAGGTAAGCCCGGCGGACGACCACGGACGCGCAATGGTTTGACCTTTGCCGATCGTGTACAATATGGATATGCGGCGGTGAATGGTGCGCTGGTGATGCGGACGGGCAGCCGTTTGTATTGCATTCGCAAAACACCTGTTGTGAAGCATAACGTGCAGGGGAGAAGAATGAATTCGTCAGGAGGAGTTGTTCAATGAGTGTCTGTCATCGAATACTGGTTGTTCTTTTTGTAGTAACCTTGTTGCAGAGCAATTTCATCAAGGCTGCGCCGCATCTCAATTTTGAAGCAGTACCGGTCAACTACAGTCATGCGACGCCGAAGAATGTGATCACCCAATTACAGCGGGAGTTGGATGCTGGTGAAAAAACGTGGCAGTATGCAGACGATTTCGGTTATCTGCTTCCGTTACTCAAGGAACTGAAGATTCCTGTTTCATCACAGATGCTGCCGTTTTCAAAAACGAGTCTGCAGCGCCATTTGATTGGACCGGATCGGCCGCGGGCTTTGTATTTCAATGACGATGCATATCTCGGCTACGTTCAGGACGGCCTGCTGGAACTCATGGTGACTGATGAAAAGCTGGGGATGGTGTTTTATACGCTGAAGCAGACGCCGGCGAAGCCTCAAATTCAGCGACAGGTGGCGAGTTGCATGACCTGCCATGCTTCGACGCGCACAAAGAATATTCCCGGTCTGTTGGTGCGATCGATGTTCGTTGATTCAGAGGGACTGCCGGTATTGTCGGCGGGCAGTTATCGAACGGATCATTCCAGTCCATTGTCTCAACGTTGGGGAGGCTGGTATGTGACGGGCACGCATGGGAAAACGGCGCACATGGGAAATTTTCATCTACCTTCGTCAAAACGCCCGAAGAAACCAATTGAAAACAAGACGGGGCTGAATGTAAAGGACCTGTCGCAACAGACGCAGATTGCAAAATATCCTACTCCTCACAGCGATCTTGTGGCACTGATGGTCTTCGAACATCAAATCGATGCGCACAATTTTATCATCCGCACGAACTATGCCTGGCAGATTGATGTGCATCATGGAGCAGCAGAGCAAGGGGATGCGATATGGAAGCAGGAAGTCGCGCAGCTTGTGAAGTATTTGTTATTTGAGAAAGAAGCAAAGCTGGAATATCCGATCCAAGGGACTTCAGCGTTTGCGACTGAGTTTGCGAAACGGGGCCCCTTTGATTCCCAGGGGCGGTCTTTGCGACAATTCGATCTGCAGCGGCGGCTGTTTCAATTTCCTTGCAGTTATATGATTTATTCGGAGGCATTTCAGTCTCTGCCTAAACCCGTTCGAACTTATGTTTATCAGCGATTGAAAAGAGTGATTGCAGGATCAGATGAATCTCTATTGTCTCAAAAGGTGTCTGAAACGGATCGGAAAAACCTGTTGTCGATACTTCCTGCCACATTACCGGAATTGAAACAGGTGTGGGGACAGATGAAAGATGATGAGTAGTGCAAGATTCGAGTTGCTATTCTAACCAGTGTCGTGTTTTCAGTTCGGAGGTCAGGTGACTTTCGGATAGAATGTTCGCTTGAGTCGCTGGCAGGAGGGGCGTTACTTTTGAGTTGCGTCGTTTCTTTTCGCTGTTAACAAGCCAACAGTGCCACACGATCTTATGATCCAAAAAAAAATACTACCACGAAAGGCACGAAACCACACGAAAATTATCAGATGGGGAAGCCTTGAATATAATTGGGGTTGGCGAAGTTAATTGGAAACTGTCATGGAATGTGAGCGGCTTCATGTCAATGTGACGAGGCGAATTATTGGTAGGGGCAGGTCTATGTGCCTGCCCGCCTGGCGGTATTCAACTTCGTATCATGCCTGGGAAGGGGTTGGTTACCACATTCCGAAGAACATTCATAAACCACGTCGATATTGCGGGCGACCACATAGGGGCGCCCCTACCTGGGCTTCTGAATTACATTCGGGCTTACTGAGATCATTTTCGTGGAGTATGAATGACTTGTGTGAATCATCTTCAGGGGCGTGGGGGAGTCAAGGAGAAGCGACAAACTTTGTCTTGCGAAGGAGTGATGAAGTGTTACGAAGTCATTGTGAAAGTAAACGAAGTCGGTGTGATGTCGTTCGATGTGGTTTGATAACTGAGGTGCAGGCGCGCAGTGGTTTGGAAAAAAGTGCTGAAACAAGGGAGTTTTATACTGCTGATTATTTCAGTGGTTCAGAAGTTTCAGCTGAACCAGTAGTGTTCTCGCGCGCGACGCGATTACTGGATGTTAGGAAAGGGCGTTTTTGTAGGTTGGTCGATTCCTGAATCTGTCAACCTGAATTCATTTATTGAGGATTTGCGACATGCGCGCATCCGGTTCAAGAATTGGTTTCAGGAACGTGGCTGAGTTCCAGAGTGTTGGCAGGAGCCATTTTTTCGTTTTTGGTATCCCAGCCCATCATCTGTCCGGATCGCCAGGACTCATTGGCCATGTTTACCGCGACGACCCCTGCCAGACCCAGTTCGCTGGGACAGTTGAGTGCTTCGCCGTTCCGCAGATGATTCTGCAGATTGGTGTGATGCAGCTTGGTGTCTTCTGCACCCGATTTTTTATGTTCTGCGAGGACCTTGTCGTCTTTGTCTTTCGCGACCCAGCCTTCACGGGTGAAGTAGAGGGTGCCGCGATAGCCACGAATCAGATGATCGATGCCAACGCGGTTGCTCATCGTTCCCAGCACATAAACGGTCATGCCGCGCGGGTATTCGCAGATCATTTCGAAGTTGTCGGGCAGGTTGCGCCCATCATTCCACTGCCAGATCCCCCCCATGCCGACGACGCGGCGCGGATAGAGCAGGTTGCAGGCTTTCATGATCCGTGTGATACGATGAATGAAGAGGTCGGTGCAGATGCCGCCCGAGTATTGAGCATAGTTACGCCATTCAAAGTAGTGATGCGGGTTCCAGTCAATTTTGGGAGCGTGTCCGAGCCAGGCGTCCCAGTTCAGGTCGGCCGGTTTGGGTTCATCGTCTTTGAGACCGGGACGACGCCAGGGGCCTTGCGAACCGTAGCGACGGACGTATTCGATTTGTGCCTGAACGACCTGACCGATAACGCCTTCTTCGATCGCTTTGGCGGCAGAGGAATAGGAATCGTCGGACATGCCTTGCACGCCGACCTGAATCGGCAGCTTGGTCTCTTTTTGTTTTTTGATGACCGCTTGCGCTTCGGGAATGCTGTGCGTCATTGGTTTTTCACAATAGACGGGTTTGCCGGAATCCAGAGCGTCGATGGTCATCTGCGCGTGCCAGTGTTCTGGAGTCGCGATAGTGACGTAGTCGATATCTTTGATTTCCAGAACTTTGCGATAGTCGTCAAAGGCATGCTTGGCACCGGTTTTGGTTTTGCCTTCTTCGGCGCGCTTTTTCCAACAGTCGGCAACCGCGATGGCTTCCAGGTTGTTTTGATCCTTGATCGCGTTATATGTATTCATGTGGGCGTTGGCCATGCCGCCTGCGCCGATGAAGCCGACGCGAATCCGGTCGTTGGCGCCAAGAATGCTGCCGTAGCTTTGTGCGGTCCAAGCCAGGCCGGCAGCGACGGTGCCGCCAGTCTGGAGGAAACTTCTGCGCGTGACTTCAGACGAAGCCACTTTCTTTTCAGAATTCATGCGTACTGTTCCTGTTTCAAAATAAGGAATAATCGAAGCGACTACTTCTGCAGCTTACTTGAGTTCTTTGATGCGGAAGTTTTTGAACTCGATTTTCGCGCCATGACCACACAGGCAGATGTGCCCTTTGTCCCGTTTCAGGCCGGGGTGATCTTTGTGGTCGATGGTACCGTTTTTCTTGGCGTCGGTCATATCGAAGTCGACAATGGTTTTGCCGTTCAAAGTGACTTTGACTTTATTGCCATCGACGAGAAGTTCCTGTGTGTTCCATTCACCGACTGGCTTGAGGTGACCGCGTTCGGCAGCAGCGGTGCCATAGAGCGAACCGTGGTACTGGTATTTCTGAAGCTTGGCATATCTTTCAGCCGAGTCGTCGAGGATCTGGACTTCTTTCCCGGCGTAGGCAGGGCTGGTTTTGGGATGACGTGGCACATGGAATCCGATGCCGTTATTGGCGCCGGGTTCGAGTTTGAAGTCAAACCGCAGGACAAAGTTTTTGTATTCTTTGTCGGTGAAGAGATTGCCGCCGCTGTCTTTTTTGCTGACGAGCATGCCGTCTTTTGCGTAATAGCCTTTGGTGTCGCCTTGCCACCCATCAAGGTTTTTACCATTGAAGATGTTGACAAAATCGCTGTCGCAATGTTCTTCTGCAATCAGAGTGGTTACAGAAAGACTGGCGAACGCCAACAGACAAAGAGCAGTGAATTTTTGGGTCGTGAATTGAAGCATCGTGTTGGTTCCTTGATATTTCGCAATGACAAGTAAGTCAGGAAGGAAAACCCTGTGATATTTAAGGATCTTTAAAAAGGTGTGCAGGATCGAGCATACCAAAGTGCGTTTACTAGAATCAATGGAAAACCCGGTGAAAGCGCATGGTTTTTTGTTTGAGCTAATTTTGATTAGAATCGCTATGATATGTGAAAATGGATCACAAACATTGTCATTTAATATAGAAGCAGAACGGATATGAATTTAGAGAATCAAACAGGAGCTGATGTTGCGACGATGCGCTGGGTTGGCGGAACAGATGGATATCTGCAGATGATCGACCAGACATTGCTGCCGATGGAGTTTCGAGAAATCGAATGTCGTGATGTAGAAACGGTTTGGGAAGCGATTAAGAAACTGCGTGTTCGTGGTGCGCCGGCGATTGGGATTGCTGCCGCTTATGGACTAGTGCTGGCATTACAAACCGGTTCGGGGTCTGAGCGGCCTGACTTCGATCAAAGATTAATTGAAGCTGCGACGTATTTAGCAGAAAGCAGGCCGACCGCCGTCAATCTGTTCTGGGCATTGGATCGGATGCAAAAGCTGGCAGAGCGTTCTCCGAATCTTGCTAATTCTGAATTGCACAAGCTGTTGCTGGAAGAAGCGCGGCTGATTGAGATCGAAGATTTGAAGATGTGTCATCAAATTGGTGAGGTGGGAGCGAACTTGCTTTCAAAAGGGGACGGGGTTCTTACGCACTGCAACGCGGGTGGACTGGCGACTTCAGGAGGAGGGACGGCGCTGGCGGTCTTCTTTGAAGCGGCCCGACAGGGAAAAGGGATTCACGTTTATGCCGACGAGACGAGACCGTTGTTGCAGGGAGCCCGTTTAACAACATGGGAGCTAATGCAGCGCAATATTCCCGTGACGCTGATCAGTGATTCGATGGCGGGCTGGGTGATGAAGGAAAAGAAAATTCAGGCGGTGGTGACCGGCGCCGATCGAATTGCCGCAAATGGCGATGCGGCGAATAAAATCGGTACGTATTCCGTAGCTCTGCTCGCCAGTTTACACGAGATTCCGTTTTATATTGCAGCACCTTCCAGCACGTTTGATTTGAGTCTGGAGAGTGGCGAGGAAATTCCAATTGAAGAACGTCTGCCAGAAGAGATTACCAATGGTTTTGGCAAGCAGACCGCGCCCGACGGAGTCGATGTTTACAACCCCGCGTTTGATGTGACACCTGCGAAATACATTCAAGGGATCATCACCGAGCGCGGTTTGATTCAGCCTGTGACGAAAGAGGAAGTCTTGCGCGTGCTTTCTTCTGACCCTGCTTGAAGTCGAGATGAAAGGCGAATGTTCTGAATCTTAGTAGCGTGGTTCCTGATTGTATCCCGGTGCCTGATTGTATCCGGGTGCCGTTTGCTGATACTGCGGCTGCACGGGCTGTTGTTGATATTGTGACTGTGGCTGCTGATACGTGCTCTGTTGTGGATAAGGTCGTGCTGTCTGATATTGAACCGGTACCATGGCAGGCTGTTGCTGCAGATAGGAAGAGTTGCGTTGTTTTTCCTGATACGCTCTTTTCCTTTTCTGGATTTCTTCGATGTCTTGTTCGCGGGGAGGCAGAGCATAGTTTTTCCAGGTTGCCTGTTCCTGATATCGATTCCAGAAATGCTGGGAGTAAGCTAATTGAGGCGTAATACCCCATCCAGATGCGGTCTGTGTTTGAGAGAGCACATTCCGGTAGTTATACGGTTTAAAATAGTGATAGCCGCTATAAGGAGAGATTTCCTGAAAGTAGCCATGCTGCCAGGGGTATTGGGAATCGAACGGATAAAGCGGGTCTCCATAGATTCCGCTTGTGACTCCTTCGCTGGTCATGGGGTAGTTTGACTCGTAGGGAACTTCAGTAGCGCCATAAGGGCCGCTCGAAATCATAGGATCTCCGCTGACAGCAGCAGCAATGGCAATGGCAAAAATGGTCGTCGACATATCTGAAATTCCTCTGTATCAAACAGACTGTATCAAACAGACAGAGACGATGCTCTGTGAACTGGCACAATCGTTAAGCTTGTTATGAGAGAGAGACTCTCCCTTACTCTTATTTATCGGTAGATCCAACGGTCTTTCCTTCAGGTTCATCACAAAATTCGCAAGATGAAAATCACATACGCGCGCTACAACCTGAATATTTTCAAATCGGGTTAGATCATCCAGTGAAAATGGACCGGCAGGATCTGCCGAAACCGTGCTTAGATTTCAAAAAAAATCGTGCGATTCCGCTTCGTATCAAAAAATGGTGTAGGTTTGAAAGTAGACGCGAGTGATGTCACTTAGATGTCCTGCGGCATGCATCGCGATCATTGATAGATTCGAACTGACGAAGCGAGACGCAGTTATTAATAGTGTGATGAATGTGCCTGTTCATCATCATGATAATATTTTGAAAAACTTACATGAGGTGTAAGAGAGCAATTATGCAACAGATTAAAATCACAACGATGATGGTGATGATTTTCGTCGGCTCCGGATTTGTCTACGCCGATGATGTTGTCATCCCCGGTGCTGACTTGGGAAAATCAGTCACATTGCCGCCTCCGCCAGGTAATGTGGCACCACAGCCAGACCCGGGGGCGAACGCGCAAATTCAGCCGCAAGCTGGTCCTGCTGCAAATCCGGATGCGTTGACTCGTCCGGTGCCCGGTTATCGAGGTGGTCCGTATGTTCAAGGCGGCAATCAATATTGGTTGCCCAATAATGTGGTTCCGCAAGTAGGGTCACCTTATTACTATAGTGCGACTCAAGGTTCTGGCGGTACTTATGGTATGGCTGGGCCGAACGTAGGTATACGAGCCGGGCAGACCTGGTTTGGTGGTCACAATGAAGCAAACACCGGAATGCAGAATCAGGAGCTGTCCTCAGATCCTTATACACGTCATTTTGGTCCCGGGTTTTATCGATCAAATGAATATGGTCATTTGCGGTTCCCATCTTATAGTTACCGCCGACCTTGGTATAATCCGGGCGCTCCGACTTACAACCGCGATACAAATTATCGCTGGTAATCTCTATACCAAGCGAATGTAGTAATCAGTAGACGTTGAATTGTTGTTAGCTTCTAACGCCCCGGTTTTCCGCCGGGGCGTTTTTTTTTGTTACTGATTTATAAGGGTTTACCCGTGTGATGCGCGATAGAAGAGGAAAATTAAGTCGAACCATTCTAATCCTCTTTTCATGATTAGCCGATACAAACAATACAATGTGGTATGTATCTACCCGAGTTGCGTTCTCTATTTCTTGAATTTGGATAAATTGCCCCAATTTTGAATTGATCGCCGCGAATTGAAACATGCCCTGAAGTAATTGTTTAACAGTATGTTAAGGAAAACATACTGTCATAGATTAGATATAAATACGGGTTCTGAATCATATCGTTCCGCATTTTCGGGCGACGATTTAACCTGACAACAACATTGATATAACGCGAATTACCTTTTTCCTCTTTGCAGGTAATTGGGGAGCAACTGCGGATGTTCAAGCAGAACTGCCACGGACCGGCAATTCGATTATTTGAGAGACATCGATCTCATAACGCGATTCAGTTGATCGCGATTGTGATTACGATTTCATTATCGGTGTCTCAGACTGCGCAGGCCCAAGGGCCATCCATGTTGCAGCAGCCACCTCCTTCTGGTCAAAGAGAGGTTCAGTATGCGCCAGCACCGAGTCAGATGCCTGTGGGCAACTCCGGTCAATATCAGCAAGCACAACAGATTCCTCAGGGAATGATTCCGATCCAGAATGTGCAGCACCAGACACGTGGTCCACGGATTCAGATGGTGCAGGATACAGGACGTATTACAAGAAAACCTTTACCGTCACAGATTCGTTCGACGCCGGGGATTTTTGATGAAATGGAAATCATCATCCGCCGGAGTCAATTGATCATCACAAATTCACGAATTCGGCGGTATGCGATTGCCGATCCTTCGATAATCGAATTTGTCACCTACTCGCCGACCGAAATTTCGATTGTTGGCTTGCAGATGGGGACGACGACTTTAACACTCTGGTTTGAAGGGGATGATACCCCGATTACTTACCTGGTTCATACAATTCAGGATCCGAGTTTGGAAGGCCAGCGACGGATTGATTACGGCAAACTGGAACGCAAAATTGCGGTTCTGTTTCCAAACAGTAAAGTCTACCTGATTCCTCTATCACGAAAGATCATTGTGAAAGGGGAAGCTTCCGATGCGTCAGAGGCTGCGAATATTCTTTCAGTGATCCGTGGTGAAGTGATCAACTTTGACGGAAATTTGGGAGGTCCTCAGCCTTATGCAACGGGTGCCGGCTATGGCGGGGCTGGTGTAGACTCTACGTATGCGGGAGTCAATTACGATTATGCCTCTTCGTTAATTGTGAATATGCTGGAGATTCCCGGCGAATTTCAGGTGATGATCCATGTGACGATTGCTCAGATGAACCGTACGATGATGCGGCAGCTGGGCGTTGATATAAGCGTTCTGTTTGACAATGGTCGCCAATTTATTGGTTCGACGATGGGGGGAGTTCCTTCCACGCTGACAGGAATTTTCGAAGCTGGTGAAGTGAATGTACTGATCAATGCATTAGCGCAGAACGGCACCACGAAAATTATGGCTCGACCAACGTTAACCGTATTAAGCGGTCACTCGGCGAGTTTTCTTGCCGGGGGTGAATTCGCCGTGCCGACGATTGTTGGTGTCGGAGGAGCCCAGGGAACGTCCACCACATTCCGCGGTTTTGGTACCTCGATTGTGGTAACACCGATTGTGATCGACAAAGATTTGATTCGAATGCAAATCACTCCGGAATACAGTCAGATTAACGATTCCAACTCTGTTCAGGGGATCCCCGGTTTGAATTCCCGGAGAGCCCAGACGACAGTCGAACTCCGCGAGGGGCAGACGATTGTTCTGGCTGGTTTATTCGGCAGTGATTCTTCAGTGGGGGTCACGCGGATTCCCTGGCTGGGAGAAATTCCACTCATAGGCAGTTATCTTTTCAGTTCGAAAACGTCGAGTCGAGGGGAATCGGAATTATTGATTACAGTAACACCGCAGCTGGTTCGGCCGATGGAAGAAGACGAAGTGCCACCTTATCCCGGATTTGAAGTGACGGTTCCAGGGGATAAAGAGCTATATAAATATGCCATGACAGAAGGGGCTCCGGACAAAGAGGTTTATCAGTTACAACCTTACGGTCGTGAGGCAGGTCAAGGGGTCCCCGTTGGGTATCGCATGTTTAATCCGGCACCTGCTTCGCCTTATTATCCGCCGATGAACACGGGAACGTTTCAACAAGGGCCAACAACACAGCCAATTCCTCAAAGAGGGAGCACGTTCCCGGCTCAGCCGAGACCGGTTCGACCACCAGGACCGATTCGTTCGAACCAGCATCAGCCATTACCTCCACCACCGGCACCGGGGGTCAGTGGGCCGCAGGCTCATTCAGCGGGCCCTTATCAGGACAGTCTCTCGCAACAACAGAATCAGCGTGGATTCACTCAGATGATCAAAGAGCGATTCCAAAACAGGACAACTGACAATAATACCTGGGTACAACCGGCTGGTTATGTGGATCCCCGAATGAGACGGGAATCTGCCGAACCTCAGAAAAGCCGTTCAAAATATCCCTGGAGCAAGTCAAGGTAGTTAATTCCCAGAGTGATGAATCAGTTATTTCTATCTGTGTGAAATCAGTTAGAACATCATTCCTGGTTTTGAAACCAGATTCGATTTCGCTTGACTTTAAAAGTGAAGTTGGATGCTGGAAATCATAAATGCAAAAAACGTCGTTAAACTAATTGAGGGACATGATGGCCCGACTATCAATATTTCATAAAATGATCCTTTCCACTACCTGCGTAGTGCTGGTTGCCGGTTGCTGCAGCTGGGGAGGAGGGAAGTGTGGAAAAAAATGCCACTGGGGCGGCGGCGGAGGCAATTGGGGAATCCATAAGCGTTCCTTTGCGATTCCAGAAGTCTATCCACTAGGCAGCGTGAATCGTGCGCACTATCACACAATGGAATCCAACGCAGAAGCCGTCGATTTCATTATCAACCGTAATGAGTTTGTTGAGAATAGTGCCGAGCTCACTACTAATGGGAAAGACCACATTCTCGAAATTGGGGCACGAATGCGAAGCAATCCTTATCCAGTGATTGTGGAGCGGAGTGATAACAACTACGCGCCCGAACTGGACGCATATCGACGACAGCTGATTGCCCGGATTTTAACGGACCTGGGAAATCAGGATGCTGATCAGCGGACGATTGTCTCGACGACGTATGGCCGTTCTTTGAATTCACGCGAAGCCGAAATTGATTATTACCGTTTCATCTCAACACGCGGAGGAATTGGCGGGGCTGGTGGTGGCGGCGGTGGCGGCGGCGGCGGATTCGGTGGTGGTGGCTTCGGCGGCGGCGGTGGCGGCGGATTTTAATTCCAGCGAAATTACTGTTAACGTGACCTGAATTCAGGTCTTCAAAAAAATATCAAAACGCCATAAGAGCCTTGCTTTTATGGCGTTTTTAAATGCTTATTTGACAGTGGTTTAAAGGGATTTATTCGGGCTGCATTCGCGTGAGTCTGCTCGGAAACGCGTGTCGGGAATTAGTTTTTCAGATTCGTATCGACACAATTTGCGAAACGGCATAGAATCCTTGCCTGAATCTCAAATCGAATCATATCTCTCAAAAATTCCCCTAAATCATAATCCTATTTCTTGGCTATTCATTCAGTCGAAGCAGCCTTTACACAGTCGATTCTGATCCAGGCAACGATCACACGTTTGTGCTGTCTCTTCAGGAACCTCGCTGTTGTAGCTGCTTTTGATGAATGGCTTTGAAGAAATTATTGAATCAAACGAAGCAGAGTAATCTGCTCTGCACTTGCTGAATCAAGGTTGATACCCGATGAAAACTCGAATGTTTCAACATACTGTTATGCTGTCATTCTGCTGCATTTTATTGTATGGATGCCAGTCTGCTCCTTTTTCTCGCCGCTTGTTGAAAAACGAGACACTCTCTCAAAATTCGACTGAAACGGAGGATGAATCGGCGATCCAGAAAAATCTGCGCGAAGCAATGGCAGTTGAACGTAAAAAAAGTCGTTTTGAGAGACAGCAGCGAAACGCGGAATCAGAATCTCCCGAGAACCTGGCTGAACGTTCGGCCCAAGACGAAATACTGAATCGTCTGACAGCGAAAGTAGAATCTCAGGCTTTACCTCTGAGTACTAATCCAAACACGATCCAACAGCCGGATCTCGCGACAGATAAATCGAACGTGCTACACGAATTGAATCTGGCATATGATGCTGACCGGGCAGGGGATTTTGAGAAAGCACAGGGTTACTATCAACGGGTGATTTCAAAGGATTCGAATAACTTTGAAGCCTTGCATCGTCTGGCGATCATTGAAGATAAAAAGCAGAATTTCCCTGCAGCAGAAGCCTATTACCTGAGCGCACTCAAATTAGATCCGACGAATTCCGATCTACTTAGTGATATCGGTTATTCTTATATGTTACAGGGACGCGATGATTATGGTGAACGGTATTTACAAGAGGCACTGAAATATCAGTCCGGTCATGTTCGTTCGCTTGATCATCTTGGCTGGTTCTACGGGCGAACGGGACAGTACGAGCAGGCACTGGCTTTGTTTCGGATAACGGGCGATGAAGCACAGGCACAACTGAAATTTGCGCAACTGTTTCCAGGTGTAGATCCGAATCAGTCATCAGCTCAGGCAAGTATGACACCGCAACAGATGCAGTATCAGGTACAGAAACAGAATCCAGTGCAGATGGTTGCTCCAGACAACTCAGTCCCCCAGATTCAACCCGTGGGGCAAATACAGACAGATTATCAACAGCCAGTTCAATACGCTGCGACGGGGAATCCTCAGGCACCATCTGAGCTCACGATGTCGCAAGCTGCGAATAATCCGACGTTACAGATTGCCGAGATGATGAAACGCGAACGGGACAAAGCAATCCAGGCGCGTGGTGCAGCACAACAACTGCCTGCCATCAATCCGAATCAGGCAATGGCGGGGCAGTTTTCCGGTTCACCAATGCCGACTGGTCATTATCAAAACTCACAGCCATTAATGCCCGCTCCCTCGGAGCCGAATTCTACCGTCGCTGTGCCTGCAGCCGGATCAACTCAGATTGAGGCCTGGCCACCCGTTGGTGATCCGGGAATCGCACAGGCTGTGCAGGCATCAAACTATTGGGCATTGAAAGAACAGCAGCAACAGAATCAATTCCAGCAACAACAACAGCAAATACAACTGAACCAGAACCAGCGACAACTACGCCAAGCTCCTCAGAGACAGCTTCAAAACCAATCTTATCAGAATTCAATTGTGCGGGGGTTACAGCCGCAGCAGCAGGGCCAGAATCAGAATCTGCCTCGCGGAGGCCAGCAAATGCGCGGGCAACAAGTTCCACAGCAGAGGATGCCTGCGAATGTTCCCCGGGCGGGACAACCCTTATATGGTAACCAATATCAGGTTCCAGGGCAGTATCCTGGTTACCGAATCAATGCGACACAGTCTCGCTCTCAGCAGGGGCAACCTGCTTCGGGTAATATCCAGCAGCAAAGTGACCAGGAGCTGATTCGGGAAGCGGCGCGGACCGGAATGAACCTGGGGCCCGGTCAGATGTTTCCTGTTGCTGAGGTGAGCCCGAACAATTCAAACGGTTCCCCGTCAATGAGTGCTCAAATGCATGCGGGAACAATTCTACCTGCTTCCGCACAAGTACCGGCACAAAATGTGTTTCGACCAGGCGGCCAAAATATACAACAGGCGCAGGTCGGGCAGCCGATTTATCAGCAACAGTCCTCCGGGGCGATCACGCAGGCAGGATATGAGTATGCCAATCAAGCCAACCCTCAAGGGGCTGTGATGAATGCCTCATTACAATACCAGGGTGTTCAACAGGTTCCTTCCAGACTCCCTCCGTCTGCCATGTATTCCAGTAATCCGGCAGTCGCGCCAGCCAACATGCGGACGATGAATTCAGATCAGGATCAGGGGCTTCGGCAAAACACCTATCCTAATGGGATGAATCCAGGGCAAAACCAGAGACAGGTATTGAGCAACCAGAATACGAACCCACAGTCATCGTCTCCCTTTCAGTGGGGTACAGGCCAGCCGACAAGGGAACAGTCCGGTTCACAATATCGCTTTCCCACTCAACAGGGGCAGTATTGATTGGTGTGTGAATGCTGATTTCAGGGGTTAACTGGCCAGGAGCTGCTGTTCCAGCGATTCGATAATCTCTTCCGTCGGCCATTCCTGTAGTGCGACTTGGATGGACGAGTGATTCTGGAGCCATTTTCGCACCTGTTTTTCGGCGAACATGACAGTGCTGTGATTGCGACCGCCAAAGAAGTCGCCGATTTCACTATAAGCGGCTTGGGTCAGTTTTCGGGCGAGAAACATTGCCAGCATACGAGGTTGGCTGATATTCCTGGATCTGCGTGACGATTTCAAGTCGGCCTCGGAGACTCCAAATGTATTGCAGACGATTTGCTTAATATCATCCAGTTTGATAATCCGGATGCAGTCCCGTTCAAGGTCGGCCAGGATCTGGCGTGCCATTGAGGTGGTGATCTTTTGGCTGGTCATGACCTGATAGGTTTGCAGGCAGTTGATGGCGCCTTCCAGTTCCCGTACATTATTTGTAAAGCGTTTGGCGACATATTCCAACGCGCCCTCAGTGATACGGGTTTTTAATTTCAGGGCACGCTGACGGGCAATTTCGAGCCGCAATTCGGTTTCCGGTGATTCCATACGGCAGACTAAGCCTGACAGAAACCGCGTCGTTAATTCCTCACTCATTTTGGTCAACAGACGGGGATGTCTGTCGGACGAGAAAACCAGCTGCCGACCATGGCTTTCCAGATGTTTGATCGTATGCAGCAGTTCTTCCTGAAACATGCGTTTGGATTCAAAGAAATCGATGTCATCAATGATCAGAACATCGACATTTCGAAATCGATGGCGAAAACCGGGCAACGATCGTTCGTGCAATGCTTTCGAGAAATAGTTTCCGAATGATTCCGCTGTCAGAAAAACAACCTGCAGAGATGGGTATTGCTGCCGAACCTTGCGGTAGAATCCTTCCAGCAGGTGAGTCTTGCCAACTCCGACACCGCCGTGGATAAATAACGGATTATACAGCGCTCCGGGTTCATCACTGGCTTGCTGGGCCGCCATAAAGGCCAGTTGATTGGATTTTCCGGTAACAAACGAACTGAGATCGGAAAAGTGTCTTCCTTTATAGGGAGCCTGTTTGCGCGCTTGATTTTGATCAAGCCGTTCGCGTTCTGGTTTCGCTTTTAAAGTGGTCGTTGTGGAGTCAGTCGAGTGATCTGCGTCCACATCTGCCGATTTTGCGTTTGCAGATTTACTGTTCTCCGAATTTGCCAGTTCGGGAATCACTTCAAACCGATATTCGGCCGAAGGACCAATACAGGCGATGGCGGTGGCATTAATGGGGGAGGAAAACTTTTTCTGCATCCAGGTCAGTAAAAACGGGCTGGCCACTCCTACGATGAGGAAGTTCCCCTCCAGTTTGAGACTGACTTTTCCTGCAAACCAGTTCTGGAAGCTACGTTCACCGACCTGCTGCGCGAGCAATCGGTAGATTGATTGCGCATTAGATTCAGTTGTCGCAGGCCCCAGCTTGGCTTCCGTTGGTCGCTTTGCTGCCGAAGCACAAAGCGCACCCTCCACTGCCAAAGACGTGGGTTGCATCTTGCACCCTCCCCCCCGCGCGCAAAATTCCCACCCATAATACATGAAAAAGCGAAATCCTGCTTTAATCAGTATCGATCATGGTTGTGAGGTATATTTGGAAATGATGCGCTAAAAAGCTCCATTGATAACAGCGTCGAAAAGATCTCAGGCAATTGTCTTAGCCGACGCTGCGTTTACTCATTCAGTGATTCCGATACTAGCTTGAATTGGCAAAGAGTCAAACAGAAACGGAGAGGAAATTTTTCAGAATTCTGAGACCGAAATCAAAAGCCCTTTTACCAGTAGAAAATCACAAATTTGGCGAATTTTTTTTTATCAGGCAGAACAGACTGTTGTTCAAAACATGTTAATGAATATTTGGTTTATTTTGAGGGAATTATGAACGTAGTCGTGCGTGGACGCTTAAAGTGTTTTGTCTGACAAATCCCAAATCTTCGTAAATCTTTATCGCATACGAATTTTTGTGATCAACGGCGAGGATGACGGCGGACTGGTTTTGGGCCTGTGCCTGTTGTATTCCGTGCTGAATAAAGGCACTTCCATAGCCGAGTCCCCGCTGTTCGGGAGCGACTCCCATGTAGACCACTTCCCAGACCTTATCGTCCCGGTGCTCCGATAACAGGAGTACGCCTAAGTCAATTCCCGCCCGATGAAACAGGTACCATTGCTCCTGGTCAGAATCACCTGAACTGCGATGTGATTCGAGTGATTCTTCTGCGGTGCGAATGTCATTCAATACGGGACAATCATGCGAAGCTTGATGAGTCAGGTCCAGGAGATCCAGAAATCTCTGGCGGTTTTGCTGTTCATCATATTTCACCCATGCGAGCGGTTCCTGTTCCAATGCAGCGGATTGACTGAGTTTCGTCAGAGGGTGTCTCATGAAGAGCAGGTCGGTCAGGTGGGGAAAGCCATTTCGAGTCAAGATCTTTCGTTGAGTGAGTTGTCCCGGGTTGAGCAACGACTGACCGATGCTAACCTCTGAACGATCAATCCGTGTGACCATCTCCTGTAAAATGGCGTCGGCGCAATCGTTACTATTAGTAAAGGGAGGCCAGAAGAAGGCTGTCGCAGAATCTGTAAAAACCAGCACGCCTGCACCGACCAGTATTCCGTCCTCTCTGGCAATTAGAATCTGGTGCCGGTCATTTTTTCCACCATTGATTGATTCGAGAAATTCCTGGATTTGTATCTCTCGTTCTGCTTCCGATGAATCTGCAAAAATGTATGCAGACGCTTCAGACTGTTCCTCAGTAGTGGCGAGAGAGACGGTAATGGACATTGGCAGATTTCATTTCCCGAGTCAGAGGACCTTCATACGCTTAACACGAAAAAGCGATTTCAGCAGGTATCATAAAAAAAAGGCTGGTCGATTGACCAGCCTTAGTTGGGAAAGGAGAGGAGTTCTTAAAATTTAACCGAGTGTGAGTTGTGGGAATTTATCAGATCGTGTCTTAACCGAGGCAGATTATAGCCAAAGGGGTTGCCATTCGCCTTCAATAATCCCTCGGGTGAACCCCATTGCTGATCCTGAACAGCACTGAAGTTATTTTCGACGGTGTTCAGATTATGATTACCCAGCAGGCCCACCGGATGCGGTGACCCCGTTACCGGAGCAAACGCAGGTTGCTCTATTTGCGGTGAATTTGTCACCAAAAGCAGTGCCAGGCAGCAGGCAACAGTTGTCAGAGTTGGTAAGAGAAAATTGAACTGAGTCGGGCGATTTCTCCGACGACGTGCTGCAATTTTGGCAGAAACCTGAGGCCAGACGCTATCCTGCAATGAAGGCAAAGGAGCGCTGTCGAATTGTTTCTGAAGCGCCTCATAGCTTTTTTGCAGTTCATCATACTGAGAACGGCATTGTTCACAGTTTTGTAGTTGTTTTTCCAGAAGTCGTAGCTCGGCGTCGGACAAATCGTTACCGACGGCCAGAGCGACTCGCGACTTTAAACCATTGCATTGCGTGCAGTACATGTCTTTTTATTCCTTGCCGGACATGGAGTTTTCAACATTTTGCCGGTTAGACCATAGTTTTTGAAAACGATTTCTCGCTTCAGCTAATCGCCAGCGAATCGTCGCTTCTTTGCGATCCAAAATCGCGGCAATTTCAGAAGTTGAAAAATTTTCCAGATCTCGAAGTACGAGCACTGTTCGATACTTTTCGGGAATTTCTCCCAGAATTGCCTGAACTTCCTGATTAATATCGAGTTTATTCCTTGGATCCGGTACGGATGGATCAAAGGGAGTTTCAGAAGGGCTGTCGCTAAATAATAACCACCAGCCTCTTCTCTTTTGCTTTCGCAGGTGATCCAGCGCCTGATTGACTCCAATACGAAACAACCAAGGGCCGAAGCGCCTGGACGTATCGAATTGATCGAGCCGTTCGTAGCTTTTCAGGAATGTATCCTGAGCCAGATCTTCTGCTAATTCCGGGCTCTTGACAAACTGGATAATCACACGAATGAGCCGTCTCTCATAACGAAGGACTAACTCCCCGAATGCATTGTCATCACCCTTGCGAGCTGCTTCTACCAAACGTGCATCACTAATTACACCACCAGATGGTAGAGACTCTCTTTCCTCAATTTTTTTATCGACCATTTCTAACTGCATGTCTAGCTCCCCTCTCCGCGTTAATAACACGCTTTGACTTTAATTACGTCAAGGAGGGGAGAAATGATGGGAATTTATTGTAAATTCTGTAATCGAACTAAAAAAAGACTCCTGATCAATGTGCCTGCTTTTAATTATACCTAGCAAAACTTTGTTTTGGGGAGGATTTGGGGTAGGAAACAATTAATTCCTTAAGTGTATATTTATCAAGTGTTTAGGTGGTTGGTTAACATAAGAGTCTCGCAATCTTCACGCAAATTTAGTGTCCGTGCGGATACACCATTCCGATTTGGTTTTGGCTTTCGTGTTGAATGTAATGATCAGCCGGGATAGCAGCACGGGGTTGTGTCTCAAGTCGTGTCCGAAACGACAGTGAAAAAATTAGGGATTGAAGATGTTTTTTCACGGAAACAGCAGGTTTTCAATCAGAGGAAACTAGATTGAGTCATTGGCCCTGCATACCAGAATTCGTGCGAGAGGGGAAACGTTTGCATGATTCAATCTTCGTTTCTGCATTACATTTATGGTGGAATTTGTTATTCTGGTTTGCTGATGATTGAGGACTGAGCCTGTCAATATAATGGGGCCTGAGGAAGAGGATACTTTGATGAATCAATGGAAATTATGCAGCGGATTGTTGGGCATCTTAATTCTGTTGACGGGGTGCTCACAGGAAAAGTCGCCCCCGGCTGGTTCCTCAAAGGCCGCTTCAGAGAATGAAACTTCTAAGGATGCTGAAATGAATACAGGAAACGAATTTCAATTGGCAATTCAAAGTGAGCCTTATGGAACTACGGCTGACGGTCAGGACATCACTCAGTTTTTGCTTTCCAATAAAAAAGGGGTGAGCGTCAGCATTATTAATTATGGCGCGATTGTCACCGCCGTCTATATGCCGGACCGCGAGGGAACATCAGAGAACATCACGCTCGGATTTGATACGTTAGCAGAGTATGAGAAAAAAGGTCCTTATTTTGGTGCGATCTGTGGCCGCTATGCGAACCGGATTGCCGATGGGAAATTCAAACTGGATAGCAAAGAATATCAACTGGCCCAGAATAATCCGCCAAGCCACTTACATGGCGGCGAACAGGGGTTCGATAAGAAAGTCTGGGCGGCAGAAAGTTTTTCTAATAAAGATAAAGTAGGTGTTCGCTTAAATCTGGTGAGTCCGGATGGTGAAGAAGGGTATCCCGGTAAACTGACGTTGAACGTGGTTTACACGCTTAATAATGAGAATGAATTCAAGATCGATTATACGGCAACCAGCGATCAGGCCACGCCGATCAATGTGACCAATCATTGCTATTGGAATCTGGCTGGGAAAGGGACCATTCTAGATCAGGAACTGGTGCTGAACTGCGATCAATATCTCCCGGTTTCGGATGAAGCGATTCCTACGGGCAAATTGGCTGCAGTCAAAGAAACGCCGATGGACTTTACCTCGGCTCATAAAATTGGCGAGCGAATTGCACAGGTCGAAGGGGGCTATGATCATTGCTGGGTTGTGAACCCTGCAGAAAAACAGCCAGCGTTTACAGCGCGGGTTAAAGATCCCGAATCAGGCCGCGTCATGGAAATCTTCACAACCGAGCCGGGCATTCAGTTCTATACTGGTAATTTTCTGGATGGGACCGAAGCGAGTGGCGGAAATCCGAAGCATGGTGGACTGTGTCTAGAAGCACAGCATTTTCCCAATTCACCAAATCAACCAGAGTTTCCGAACACGATTTTGAATCCAGGAGAAGTTTACGAACAGACGACCATCCATAAATTCTCGGTTGAGTGATCATCTCAAAAACTAAGCTGTATGCTTGAGTGGGAGGCGCATCGACTGATCAACGGGCCAGCCATACGTTTCTCCAGCGTGCTGAAGTAGCAGCCCGGATCACCTGAGGCGATTAATGTTGTTGATTGTCACGGGAGACGATGGCCTTCTGACGCTGATCGCGGTTGCGTTGCAGAAGTTTTTTTCCACCGACGTACAGGATCACAAACAGCAGAACTGCGGCAAAAGGGATCAAATGCACCGGCTCTGTCAGGTAATGCAGGATGCCCTGCGAATTGGTGGCTTGCTCTGATCCGTGACCGGGGTGAGCGAAGAGTTGCGGACAACTGATTAAAGTGATCAGGCAAACCAGAGTGAGTTGGAATCGATTCATTTCAAAAATCTTTCTGAAGTCAATGAGGGCAGGATTTGGCACAACTCCCGCCGGGCTACTTATTTTAGGTCAAACGTCGGGAAGACTCAAGAGTCGAATCTGGTTGTGTTTTATGACTTTGTCAATTGTTATGAGACTTTTTCGATTCCGTCTGATGCTTTTCAACAGAGTCTTCGGCAGCCGATTGCAATAAAAAAGACCAGACATTGATTTAATGTCTGGTCTTAACATGCTACGCCTGATGCTTGCGTGATGTCGCTCTTCTTCAAACAAAATTATTCGAAGCTGGTGAGTTCTCCCCCTTTGATACTCGACAGAGATTGATAAACCCCCAGATCGATATTTTCGGTGATAAAACGGACGCGCCCATCGCCAAACAGAAACTGGGTTCCTCCTGTATGATGGCTGCTGAAATCATCAAAGTGAGCTGCGGGATCATTGGGGACATGGTCTGTTGCGCCCAGAACGCGGGCAAATGTTTCCTCACCCTCCGGGACCGCTCCGACCCAGGTGGAGTACCAGCCAGCGGTTTTATCGGTTCTGCGTTCGCCTACAAACAGAGTCTGAGATGTGCCATCTGTAATATCGCGGAAGCGGGTATTGCTGTTCTGATAGAAGAGCCCCGTGCTTTTGCACGCTGTCCCAGCAGGGACGGTTTCGCAATAATCCAACTCCTCACTGCCGAAAACCCCGATATAATTGCCGGTTGCCATTGTTGCGAGGACATTTCCCGGACTTCCTTCTTCTTCGAGATCAAACTTGTTGTCGGCTGGATCTGAAGGACAACGAAACACAGTCAGATACTGGTCGATGATGCCTGTTGGCTGAGCGGCGGCATTAATATCGAGATTAAAGTCTATTTTGCTATAGAGAGGCGTTTGATCCAGGTAAGGCAAGACCATTGTTCCCCAACCCCAACCACTGCCATACTCGACGTTCGGTCCAACGCCAGGCTGAACCCCAATCCAACCAGAAGGGAAGACTGTGTGAGTCTCATGGTAATTATGCAGCGCCAGCCCAATTTGTTTCAAATTGTTTTTACACTGACTGCGGCGTGCGGCTTCACGTGCCTGTTGCACGGCTGGCAAAAGTAAGGCGATCAGAATCGCAATAATCGCGATCACAACCAGTAGCTCAATCAAAGTAAAGCCACGTCGGGTATTTTTGACTCTCTTCATATCTGGACTCCAAGACGCCTGTTCAAATCGAAATCGTAAAAGAATTGCAACAATGCGATCATTATTGCAAATCATTTGCGGTAGTCAATGTCTATTGCAAGTAAATTGCATTAGATCCTGGTGTGCGTGATTGGATTGAATTCGTGAATCCGCGATGAATCAATCGTTGCAGAATAACTAATGTCTTTCAGTACGCTCTAAAGAGGAGCCAGGGGGGAAATGATTTTGTCTATTTTTGGGGGATTCTCGGCAAAATCAAGGGGAAATTGTTCGTGAAAACGGTACTGCTTCTCTTGAGTGATCGATGTGTAAATTTGTGCGGGTGATGGTTTCCTGCGCCTGGCAGAAATTTCGTGAAAATTTGATGAACCGGATCTGTATCGCGGAACAGGAGCGGATTTGAAATTGAACAGCCGGTGGTTATGATGGCTGGTCAATGTTTGATAACCAGCCTGTGTTCTGCTGATTCACGAGATTCGATGACCGCATCCCTATCTGATTCCTATGCTTACTGCCAGCAACTGGCAAAACAGACTGCAGGGAATTTCTACTATTCCTTTCTCGCATTGCGCAGGGAACAGTTTCAGGCGATGTGCGTGCTGTATGCCTATATGAGGACAGTCGATGATCTGGGGGATCATCCGCAACGTTTACCCGAGGAACGCGCTGCTTCGTTAAAACAGTGGCGACGAGAACTGGTCCAGGCGCTAGAGCTTCAGTCACGTTCAGAGGAAGCCCCGTTTGATCCTTGTTTCCCGGCTTTACTGGATATCATTCGCCGTTATGAAATTCCGCAGCGTTATTTTTTCGATGTGATCACGGGCGTGGAGTCTGATTTGCAGCCTGTTGCATTTGAGACATTCGATGTGCTAGCCGACTATTGTTATCACGTGGCCGGGGTGGTGGGCTTGTGTTGCATTCACATCTGGGGGTTTCATGATGAGCGTGCATTTGACGCGGGAATTGAATGTGGTCTTGCCTTTCAAATGACCAACATCTTGCGCGATCTGTCTGAGGATATCGCGTTGGGACGAGTGTATTTACCTCTGGAAGATCTGGACCGCTTTGACTACGCGCCCGCCGACATTCAATCACGGAACTATGATCAGCGATTCCGAAGTCTGATGGAGTTTGAAGTTCAACGGACAAGGGGATTTTATCGGAACTCGGAACGTTTATTCGATTATATTTCTCCCGCTGGTCAAGGGATTCTGAAGGCCATGTATCGTATTTATGGCGGGATCCTGAGTGAAATCGAGCGAATGGAGTACGACGTGTATTCGTCGCGGGCAGGGCTGCCGAAGTGGCGGAAGTTATTGATCGCGGGTGAAGCCATTGTCGCTTCGCGCTGGAATTCGAATCATTCTGACAGATGATATGAACTTCAGAGGTGTATAAAAAAGAAAGCTCCCGATAATCGGTGTGATTATCGGGAGCTTACCAGGAGCAGCAGGAACAAAGCTCACTTATTATTCAACGCCAACATACAATGCTGGAGTTTTCATAAACACATTCATATTCGACTGGTTGCTGAACAGATAGAGTCTGCCTTTATACCAGGATGCAAAATCAAGAGTTCCTTCTTTGTCATCCTGATGGTCAACTAACAGTACGAGATCACTTCCGCCGGCAGCAGGTGCGTATTTCGCAGGCTCCCTGTCAAATTTCAGTTTGTTTTCGAGTGAAGCAAACTGGTAGTTCATCGATTTATAGGAAGAACTGAACTCAGGCCGAGCATCAACAAGCAGTCTGTTATCACGTAAGGCGACGGGGCAGAAGCCTTTCAGACCTTTAATATTGCCTCGGCTGGCGATGAGTGCCAGTTTCTTTTCAATCGAACTGTCCGGCTCAGATGTCGCGATCCGTTTCTCTGGTTGAGCAGGTGGCGTATCCAGTTTTTGTTCCGGCTGTGGCTTGAATGGATTGTCTTCTGGTTTCTCCATCGCTTTTTCAGCCACTTTAGGTGCGGGAACTTCGAAAGGGTTCCCCTCTTTTTCAGGAGCCGTCGGAGCCGCTGGTTGTGGCTCAAATGGATTCATCTCTTTTTTCGGTGTTTCCTGAGCAACCTGTGGCGTTCCTTCTTTGGCAGGTACCGATGGTTCAGCCGGCTTTTCGTCTGATTTTTTCAGACCGTCTTCTTCCAGTACCAGACCACTGAAGGGAGTCTGAGGTGATTCCTTCGGCGGTGCTTCCTGAGCTACTTTGGGTTTCTTGAAGCTGTCAGCTTCCTCTTCCGACATTTCGGGAAACAGATTATTGAAATCATCTTCCGGGCTGATCACGATCTTCTTTTGCGCGATTTCAGCCGTCTCTTCTTCGATCAGTGGAGTTTTCACAACAGCTTCTTTGGCCTGTTTTGCAGCAGCAATTCGTTGCTCTTCAAGCCGTTCAGTAGCCTCTTCTTCTAACTCTTCACGCGCTTCTTCATCCAGCTCCAGCTCTTCCGTTGTTCGCATCGGAGTCTTAGCAATCGACTCTGTTTGCTCTGCTGGTATCGGTGGTCCTGCAACAATCGATGGTTGAGCCGGTGCCGGAGCCGGTGCCGCTGGCAGTTGTGGTGGGGCAGTAGTGGTTTTTGTGGCTACAGGAGCTTCAACGGGTGCCTTTTTCACAACCTGATGCGACTGAGGAAGACGCTTGGGAGTTTGCTTTGTTTTTGCTGGTAAGAACTTTTCATACCATTTCTTTTTTTCTTCCAGTTGTGGAAGTAATTTTTGCTGAGGAGGCCCTGCAAACTTCTGTGGAGCGGCGGCATTCTGTGGCGTTGCGTTCGAAGTTGTCGAACGTCGTCCAGCAGCAGAGCCGGAATTCGCTGTTTTCGGTAATGCATCTAACTGCATCGGAGGCATCTGCCGACCATCTCTTCGGTACAATGCTTCCAGCTGACGCTGAATTTCACTTTGTCCAGGCTTCGCATTTGGCTGAGGAACCGCAGTCTGATATTGCGGTCCAGTAGTTTGATTACCGCTTCGGACGATGACCGGACGCTTTTCCTCTGGTTTCTTAGTTTGTGTCTTGTTTTTGTTGCTCTTCTTCTGAAAGAATCCTCTTGGTTTCAGAGTTAATCCTACCTGCTGAATTTGAGATGGTTGCTTTTCCGTTTGTGGGAAAAGAACACGCGGTTTTACAGTACTACGTGCTGAATGCATTTCACGTTGAATGGCATTCATAAGAGTGTTTTGTGGGTTCCGCACTGTCCTGGTGCTTTGCTGCTTACTGGAATTATTCTGAACGGAGTATTCCTCCGCTGACAGAAAATTCGAATTCGTCAGCACTAAGCCAGAAATCGCGCTGAATATTAAAACGCGAGCGGAGAAGCGAGTTCCTGCTTTCATCTCCTGAAATCTCCTGGTTCCTGAGTCTTGAGTTGGGCCAAATGACTTCCATTCAGCGGCACTCAAATAATTCTGATTTGAATGATTTCTCGAATCGATGAGACTTCATTAATCGGAATATTGCTTTCAAATGGTTGGTTCTGCATAATCGACACAATCATGCAGACTAAGCCCTGCTGGGTTTTCTATCGTCGTTAATCTGCTCTGGTTTTGATGCCTATGTCGGTTGTAGTAATAGATTCTGGCGGGATCTTTGAATCGACCCGAACGACCGTTTTTATTGATAATCTTGCCGTAGTGTTGCTATCGCTTGTAGATTACCTGTTTTACAATGTGTCAAAACAGCTGCCATTTCGCACCAGCATGGAATGGAATCAGGGAACAAAATCTGTTTCTCTAGCGGAAATAGAATAACTGAAGGGAGTTATGCAGATGGAAGAGCAGCCTGCACAGGAGAAATTGGTAGCGAAACAGTCCGAATTGGTTCAGCAGCACAAGAATCCATGTCCACCTCCACGCTCGCGGCGGTGGCTGATGCGCGGGCTGGTAGTGGTGTTGTTGGTTTCAGTGGTATTCAACTTGGGTTTTTATGCCTGGTATCAGGAATACTTTACAATTGGTGGCGGGCCGGCCGAGCAGTTTGAGACTGGCGATCAGTTTGCCAAAGAGAAAATCGCCATCATTTCAATTACGGGAACCATCATGCCCCCGTTCACCGAACGGATCTTACGATCAATTAAACGAGCACATGAAGATGATCAGGTAAAAGGCATTTTATTAGAAATCGACAGCCCGGGAGGGTTGGTTGCCGATAGCCATCAAATTTATCACCGGCTGGTCGAATTACGAAAAACAAAACGAATTGTCGTGTCTATGAAGCGGATGGCTGCTTCGGGTGGTTATTATGTCGCGATGGGCGCTGGTGAAGAAGGAGTCATTTTTGCCGAACCAACAACGTGGACTGGTTCATTGGGGGTGATCATTCCCCGCTTTGATATGAGTGGCCTGGCTGAAAAGGTGGGGATTGTTTCAGATCCGCTCAAGACGGGGGAATTCAAAGACGCGTTAAACCCGTTCCGCAATCTTACTGATAGGGAACGTGCCATCTGGGATCATATATTAGATGAGTCTTATCAACGTTTTTTAAATATTATTACCGACAATCGAAAAAACCTTGATTATGATCAAGTAAAAAAACTGGCGACGGGGCAGATCTATCCTGCCACAGATGCCAAGCAGAATGGATTGATCGATGAGATTGGCTACCAGGAAGACGCGCTCGCTCGACTAAAGGAAATCACGGGACTTAATCAGGTGCGTGTGATAAGATATTCCCATCCGAAATCGCTGGCTGATATTTTACTGGGATCAGCCGAAGCGAGTCAGGCTGAAAATCGAAAGCAGGCACTTTTAGATTCGACTGTTCCACGAGCCATGTACTTTGCCTCTTGGATGGGGGATTTGCCGGCTTGGTAAAAATTCATGACAGAAGAGTGTCTCTACCAGAAATAAAACGCGCGTATGTTTGCACAAGAAGAACCGTTGTCTCCTGCTGAGAATTCTTATTTGAATGAGCCAGGTCTGTATGGTGCACCATCGGCTGTCTGGGGCATAATCGGGGACATTTTTAGTTTCCTGTACTTTCTGTTCTGGATCTGGATGCTGGTCGACTGTATCCGGAAGGATCCGGACCGCTTTTTGTGGTTTTGGGTGATTTTTGTCTTTCAGCCTGTGGGCGCGTTTATTTATTTCTTAATCCGCTGGCTGCCGACCAATCATGTTCAACTTCCTGAATTTGCAAGGCCGCTTTTTCGTCAGCGCAAATTGAATGAGCTCGAGACCGCTGCCTTACAGATAGGGAATCCCTATCAGTTTGTCCGCTGGGGCGATGCGTTGAAAGAGGCAGGCATCGATCAAAAAAGTCTGGATGCCTACCTGCAGGCTCTGGCAAAAGAACCGGATAATTTGCAGGCATTATGGGGTGCTGCGCAGATCGAAATGAAATTTAAAAAATTCGAAAGTGTCAAAGCACGTTGTCAAAAAATTCTGGAAGCGGAGCCAGAATATAAATTTGGCGATGTGTCTCTGATGTATAGCAAAACGATCTGCGAGCTGGATTCTCCGGAAACAGCACGGGAGCAACTGGTTAAACATACCAAACGTTGGCGGCAGCCCGAGGCGTTGTTCATTTTAGCGACACTCGAAGCAGAAGTTGGCGATCATCAGGCGGCGCGCAAAACGCTGCAAGGGATGCTCCTTGATATTAATGGCAGTCCACGCGGCATTGCCCGCAAATTCGTTCGCTGGAAAAGCAAAGCGCGGCGTATGCTAAAACGGCTGCCTCAAGCTTAAGATGCACTCAGGAACGTTTCCTATTTGAATAAGCCTAATCTTTAATACGGGCTTTTCGAAAATTATCAGCGTGGAACTGCATGATTTTGAGGCCTTCCTTTTCATATATCTTCATCGCGCTGTGTGGTACATCCGGAACAATGAGTTGTTCAAAAGGAATATTGAGCGATTTCAAGAAGGCCATATATGCAAGATTGTTCTGGTAGTTGAAGCCTTTGGTGCCGACATGAATCAGAATGCGAAGCTCTGGTTGGGGATGTTTTGCATACTTGCGAGCCAGGTCATATGTGTTATCTCCTTTGACGAAAACAAGGTTCGCATTTTCGCGACCATTTTCCTCTGAGATGCGTTTCTCGGTCGCATGACCAGCTCCACCCGGCGCTGCAGAACAGAAACGCTGCGGATGCTTAAACATGATCCGCGTCGTGCCACGTCCGCCTTGGGAAAAGCCCTCGATCCCACGACCTTTACGATTAGCCATGGTCCGGTAGGTGGCATCGATATGGGGGATCAACTCCTTCACGAAGACGTCTTCCCCCATCGCGTGATCTCGATCCGGCATGTTATAGTGACTGACTGGTCCCCCATTCACGAACACATAAATCATCGGTGTGACCTCACCTGTTGAAATATGCTTGTGAACGTGTTGCGCCAGTCGAACGCTTTTCGTTTCACTGCCGGGACGGCCGCCGTGCAGGTAATACACTACGGGAAAGCGTTGCGTTCCGTTTTGGGGATCATTGTACTGCGGTGGCAGGTAAATGCAGTAGCCGACATCCACCTTCATGGAAGGGCTGCGAAACGTCGCGTGTTGTACACCCGGAAGTTCCTGCTTTAACTCATTCACCCAACGAAACGGCTGTCGCTTCTTTTTCGGTTTTGCCTGTTGTCCACAGACCGGATTGGCGACGAGTAACATCGCGGCTGTGACGGCAAAACAAAAATGGTAAAACGGTTTTCGTTGAAGGAGACGGTATAACATGGTTCGTACCTGTTTCGGAGTCTGAGTTTTGCTTCTTATAAATACTCTTACTTGGAATTACTTTGATTGTAACCAGATGACACACTCGTGTCTAAACGGGTTGTCGATGTCCTTTAGAACTTTCAAGGTGCTGTCAACCTTGCTGTAGAAATGAGCCATCCGGGAATGGGAGCTAAATAATCCCATGCAGTGGGCCACCGGGAGCTCCCAGTTGGTCAACGCGTCTGGTGATTTCAGGGTCTTCAATGAGTGGGGGAGCGTGATGCGGTTTGATCCGCGCATCAATGACGAGCGCCCCGCGACAGCCCCAGTGTTTGTCTTTTGTAAAGGCTTCAATGCCATCGATATCAGAGGCAGGATTGGATCGCGTGAACACAGTCCAGAGAAAATTATTCAGGCTGGCGGCGGTAAATTGACTGTCGTCGACGAGCACGATCAAGGGAAACTGGTTGAAAGAGTCTGTTAAAGAGAGCTCAGAACAGAATCGCCGGAGATCTGTGTTGTGTTCCTGAAAGGCAGGTGCTTTCACGGCAAGGATTCCCGGTCGACAGAGTCGCGGATCAGAAAAGCCGCTCGGTAACACACCGTTCTCTGGGATTGTAGTCTGTAAGTTGCGTTTCACGGGACCTGCCGCCGCCATCACAAGTTTGGATCCGGAATTAAAACCGGTTCCCGAGTAATCAAGCGTATCCATGGTGGTACAGGTCTGAAAATGCAAGTCACGATTCCAGTCAATACGTTCCAGCAGCTGCGACAAAAATGCTTCGATGTCTTCGGCGTCCAGTTCCGGATTGTCTTCGCGGGCCACAATCATCAGATATTTGGCCAGACTGAGCTGTCCCTGTCCCAGAATGGCGTTGGCGTTTGTCAAAATTTCCTGCGGCTTGCGTTCCTGATCGTAAGGGGTATACCGTTCGCTACCCACAGCCAACAGTAAAGGATGCACGCCGGCGGCGTCGACGGCATGTACCTGATGCACGCCCGGAATCACAGAGGGAATCGCAGGCCCCGTGATTTCATGGATGATGGCTCCGAAAGCTGTGTCTTCCTGAGGAGGTCGGCCGACAACGGTGAATGGCCAGATCGCGTCCTTACGATGATAGACGGCTTCGACATTCATCACTGGAAACGGATGAGCCAGACTGTAGTAACCCAGGTGATCGCCAAACGGGCCTTCAGGAAGTAACTGTTCTGGATCAATCCAGCCGGTGATACAGAAGTCCGCATCTGCATAAATTGGTAAACCCTGTTTGTTGCGAACCATCCGGATCGCGCGTTTGCTGAGTGCACCGGCGAACGTGAGTTCGGAAAGCCCTTCGGGTAAGGGCATCACTGCTGATAAAGTCATCGCGGGCGCACCACCTACGAAAATATTTACTTTGAGCGGCTCGCCTTTTTCAATCGCTTCCGCATGATGCACGCCAATACTGCGGTGAATCTGGTAGTGCATGCCGATCTGTTTATTCGGTTGATATTCATTTCCGCCTAGTTGAATGCGGTACATCCCCAGATTGGAATTCATCAACCCGCCCCGCTTGGGGGATTCCGTATAGACCTGAGGCAGGGTAATAAAAGGACCGCCATCATCGGGCCAGCTTTTTAGCTGCGGCAGATCTTGAATCTGAATTTGATGTTCCATAACGGGTCCCCGCGAGCGGGAGCGGGGCAGCATATGCAGCAATGAAAATGGGACATCGCGATAGCGAAAGGGGTGTTTCCAGAACTGGGATGGATCGACTTTTAGTTCGACCAGATGATTAACCGCGGCCAGGGCATCGCGAAAAATATAGCGTGTACGTTCCAGCGTGCCGAATAGATTGCTGACCATCGGAAACCGGCAATCACGAACTTTGGCAAAATACAGGGCAGGCCCCCCCGCCTGATAGACGCGGCGTTGGATTTCTGCTGCTTCCAGGTTCGCGTCGATCTCCTGTTCGATCCGGATCAGCTGTCCCGTTCGTTCCAGATCATTGACACACTCACGCAGTCCTCGGTATCCCATCGGGGCGCTGTTCCATTCCTAGAGAATTAAATTTGTCTTATGTTGTAATCAGCAGATTAACGGTTGCTGGTGAATTATACCACGCAGAAGACCGTGGAACACTGGATTGCAGCTCCGTTTGCATTTGCATTCCAGCATCGAGTTTCTATGATTCGCCTATAGATGTATTCATTCTTATCTTCAGATCCGTATTCGCGAAGTGTGCTAAGATTATCATGGAAGCAATCACCAATGGACTGATATTGCTGATGCTGTCGATCGGCCACGCGGAACTCTGGATCATGGTCATCAATCGCACGCACGCCCAGCCAATACATGAGGCTTGGCTCAAGAGATTCAGACATGTTGCTGAATTGCTCATTGTCCTGTTCCCCATTGTGCTGTTTCTCTCCGTCGGATTGAGCACACCAGGGGTTTTAGTGGGTGGGGACTGGAGTCAACTCCCTTTCTGGTGGAAGCCTGTTCTGCTGGTAAGTGCCTTGGGATTTATGGGCTTATTGTGTTCCGGGTTCCGGCATCTGTTTTACAAACCACCCCGGCAGCAGACCGAACACCAGTCTGAACTGATCCACATGCGCCAGCGGCTCAATCAGGATCTGATCGGCGAGGGGCCCTATCATTATCTGGCTGGTTTGCCATTTAACGAGATTTTTAGTGTTGAATTCACTCGAAAAACATTTGTCCTGGATCGACTGCCGGCGGAATGGGAAGGTCTGACAATTTTACATTTGAGTGACCTTCATTTTTCCGGCACATTAAAACGCGAGTATTTTGTCGAGCTGTGTCGGGTCGCACAGGAAACGGAGCCTGATCTGATCATCTTCGCAGGCGACTTGCTGGATGAGATGAAATGTCTCGACTGGCTGGACGACACGCTTGGAATATTCAAAGCCCCACTCGGACAATACTTCATTCTGGGGAATCATGACTGGAATCAACAGAGCGATCAGATACGTCAGTCATTAATCGACAGAGGCTGGACGGATATCGCTGCCCAGACGCTGCGCCTGGAGCATGTCGGCCATGCGATGCAAATTGCAGGCACCGAAGTTCCCTGGATGGGAACACATCCGGAAATTCTCAGGAGTGAAATGTCTGAGACGGTTTCAGACTTCCTGCTGCTAGTCAGTCATACGCCGGACAATTTTCACTGGGCGACTCGCGAGGGGTATGACCTGATGCTATCTGGTCACACGCATGGCGGGCAGGTCCGATTTCCTTTGATTGGTCCCGTTTTTGCCCCCAGTCGGCATGGGACACGTTATGCGAGCGGGACGTTTGCCCGTGGTTCAACCTTGTTGCACGTCAGTCGCGGAGTCTCCGGGATCCATCCATTACGCTGGTTCTGCCGGCCGGAAATCAGCCTGTTGACGCTGCGTACAACTAATACAGAAGATCGTTGAACGTGAGTCGGATTCAGCGCGGTTTAGATAGCCCTGCCGACGCTTGACGCACGGAACTTTTTTCCGAAATATGGAACTCTGCCCAGATGGGGAAATGGTCCGAAACGCTTATGGCTTCCTTTTCAGACAGTTTAAAACGCGTCTGGAAATCATACACGCCAGACTTGCCTGTAAACTCCTGCGAGCGATGGCGGTTGAACAGAATATTATCGTACTGTTTTGATTTCCTGGTGTTGGTGGGGGTTTTGGAAACGGTCCACATCATATCAGGAACCATGCCTAACTCTCCCAAGTGCTGATCATCAACATTGAGATCGCCCAGCAGGATCACATCATCTTCCTGGCTGCCATCGTTGGCTACCACGCGAAAGACATCGTCCAAAACATTGAGTTCCTGTTTGGTTTCATCCGGATCGGTGTGAATATTAATCAGGGAAAATGTAAAGGGGTTTTCACTGGAAGGGCTCAGCGTTTGAAAATGCGCGACATAAGGCGGGCGGTGTAATTTGTCATATTTGTCGATGACGGTATAAGTCCATTTCTCATTCACTCTGATGCGATCTGTATTATAGAAGTAAGCATATTGTTCCTTGCTGGCGGTTCTGCCTTGTCTGGTGCCGAGGAGATAGGCGTACCGATGATCCCCGGAATTAACAATGCTCAGAAATTCATCCATGACTGTCTGATCCTGTGACCGAATTTCCTGAATCGCGATGACATCAAACTGCTGGACGATGCGCGCCAGAATTTGAGGGACCTCTGGCTTTTGCATTTTACTCTGGCCAAAGACTTGAATATTGAACGAAGCGATGCGAATGGAATTCTCGCTGCGCGGCAGATCGATTTCAGTCGCATTCCAGTCTGAAGGAGTCGAACTGGAAGCCGTGGAAGAGACAAAATCAGTAACCCACCGTGTGACCTGCTTCGGTTTGATCCCGAAATGAAACATGCCTCCGCCCAGCAAACCAACCAACAGTAATGTCAGTCCACGGAGTTTCCATGATTTGATGAGCGAAGTTTTTTTCTTGGGTTTACTGGTCATAGTACCATCCGTGGTATTGCGACTGACGAGAATGCCAATGGGATTGATTGAGATTGAGGTGTCTGTCTCAGTAAGATAGACGGGAGAAAGGAGACGCAATTTAACAAATATCATGATTCGGGTGTAGAGCAATTCCCCGCCGGTATTCATGATCAAATCGGTCCCCCTTGCCGATCACAGATAGATACGATACGCTGAACGGTGATCGATTTTCCGTAAACGATCAATGCTGTATCTTATATGCTGGTAATGGCTTACATTAAGGGCTCTCACTACCTTGCCTCGACGACTGACGATCACTGTTCCATCCCTCAGCCTCGGCGGTGCTGAAGGTGTCGCTGCGATGATGGCCAATCATTGGGCTCAGGAGGGAGAGACGGTCACGCTGATCACACTGGATTCTGTAGAGACCGATACCTTTCAACTGGCAGAATCGGTTCAGCGACACGCATTGGGGCTCATGCAGGACTCAAACAATCTATGGCAATCCATTACGAATAACTGGCACAGAGTCAAAAAATTGCGAGAAGCGATTGCTAAGTCAGAGCCGGATGTTGTGATCAGTCTGACCGATCGTATGAATGTGCTGACCCTTCTGGCGTCGCGCAAGTCGAAGTGGCCTGTTCTGATTTCCGAACGTTCTGATCCACGGCATCATCCGATCGGCCGTTTATGGTCTACATTGCGCAAATACACATATCCCCAAGCGGCTACATTGGTCGTTCAGACAGCGGGAGTCGCCCAACACTTCCGACAGTGGTTAAGTTCGATCCCAATTGAAGTCATTCCGAATGCGGTGCCCTCGCCTCGTTCATCCGATGTGCCCGTTGTTACCGAACAGATTGTTCTTGAACGCCCGCCGTCGCATCTGATTTTCGGAATGGGACGACTCTCGCATGAAAAAGGTTTCGATTTACTCATCGATGCTTTCTCTTCTCTGGCACACGAATTTCCTGAGTGGAAACTGCGTATTTTGGGTGAGGGGCCTCTACGCGAATCGCTGCAGGCAATCATTAGTGAACGCGGCTTAGAGGAGCAGATCGAACTTGCAGGCTGGGCCGCCGATCCGGAACGGCTTCTGGATCAGGGAGATCTATTCGTACTCCCCTCGCGGTATGAAGGATTTCCAAATGCGTTGCTGCAGGCGATGTCCCGTGGCTTAGCGTGTATCAGCTTTGACTGTGAAAGCGGTCCGGCTGATATCGCACGTGAAGACCTGCACGTCGCCCTTGTGCCTGCCGAAAATGTGAGCGAATTGACCAGCCAGATGCGAGAATTCATTCAGGATGAACGTTTACGCAAAGAGGTCGCCGTTCATAATCTACAGGTAACTGAGCGATTTTCCGTCGCCCGCTATTTTAAAACCTGGGATCAACTCATTAATCAAACCATTTCCTGAAGAGACGCGTTATGCAACAGTATGTGATACTACGCCATGATTTTCCTGAACTGCATTGGGATTTAATGCTGGAACAGGAAGGAGTCCTCAAAACCTGGCGTCTGCCTTCACCCCCAGAGATTGACCCTGCCTCGGATGAATCATCGATCGATCTCGTCGCGGAAGCCTTGCCGGACCATCGGATTGCTTACCTGGAATACGAAGGGCCGGTCAGCGGTGATCGTGGAGAAGTCAGCCGGTGGGACCATGGTTCACTTTCACTTCTGGAAATGAACGATGAGTTGATTGTCGCACTGTTGACGGGGGAAGAACTGGCGGGACGAGTGACGCTCAAAAAAATGGATGAGGAAAATCAGTGGAGTCTGAATTACACGGCGTTCTTTTGAACAGATCACAGAGTGAAGATGTTCCGATTCAGGTGAGAACTATTTTTTGATCTCGGCTTTACCGGCGATGCGAAACACACCCGGCTCGACACCAAGGGCCGTTAAGTCAGGGAACTCTGATTTCCCCCGATCGAGATACACGATTAAGACATCGTTGCCATTCATCTGTCCCCATTCGATAAACCAGCCTTCTGCTCGCGCTTCCTGTATCAGATCAGTAATCGCATCATCAATGGGAATGGGGAGCAGTCCGGCACGGGCTTTATCCAGCTCCAGAACGAGTTGATTCTCCTTCAGCAACCAAGGCTTGAATTTCAGGCTGATGATGCCCGACCATTTTTTGAGTGTCAGGTGAAACCCCAGTTCGACCTGATCTTTTTCAAATTTCACGCGGGGATCAGAAATTCCGTCCGGCACCCATTCGTTATACTTCTGGTGTAATTCTTCTGCCAACCAGGAATTCACCTGTTGTTCGCTGAATTCCTGCGACCAGACCGGTTCTTTATTGCGGACGTCATTGACCACTTGCATCGAACGCTGAACAAATTCTTTCGCTTCCTCTTGCCTGACCTCCGGCTGTGACTGTTCCTGAAGTGCTTCCTGATAAAATTCAGGCACTTGAGCAGAGGACCAATACAGTCCGCCAGCGACCCCTCCCAGGAGAAGCAGTAGTAAAAACAGAAGCAATAGAAAGCGTTTCATGCAGAAATGCTAGGTGGGGTGGGCAGAAGCGTCAAGACCGGTCCGTGAGGCGAGAATCTATAGAAAAGGCAAAATAACGCTAAGTTGTATCTTTAAATATACTTGTCGAACCGTTGAAGGTCTTTTATGATCAGTCGTCCGAATCAGGACTGCTGGGAGACGCCTTCGAGTCTGCCTTGTTTAATCCAGCAGGAACCTTCATTCCGGTTGCTAAAGTGAAAGAATAAGAGCCCGTTTATGAGTACCGTCCGAACCCGTTTTGCCCCCAGTCCCACCGGCTACATGCACATTGGTGGCATGCGTACCGCCTTATTCAATTGGCTCTGGGCGCGGCACAATGGGGGACAATTCATTCTTCGTATTGATGATACCGATCAAGAACGCAATATATCCGAAGCACTCGGACCCATTCTGCAGGCTTTTAAATGGCTGGGACTAGATTGGGATGAGGGTCCGGAAATCGGGGGAGAATATGGCCCGTACTTTCAATCCGAGCGGAATGATCTTTATCGGGCCGCCGTCGATCAACTTCTGGAGGATGGGAAGGCGTACCGCTGTTATGAAACACCCGAGCAGATACAGGCCGATCGTGAAGCAGCAGAGAAAGAAAAACGAAACTTCCTGAATCTTCGTCGTTCGCTGGAATTGACGGAGAGTGAAAAAGAACAATACGAAGCAGAAGGCCGCCCTTCTGTCGTGCGTCTGCTGGTTCCCCGCGATCAGAAAATTCAGATTGATGATGCCGTGCGAGGGCATGTGGAATTTGATGCCGGCTTGATGCCCGATCCGGTCATCCTGCGGGCAAACGGCACACCCCTCTATAATCTGGCGACTGTGATTGACGACGCACAAATGCAGATCACGCATGTCATCAGGGCTGAAGAGCATCTTTCGAATACTCCGGTACAGGTTCTGATTTATCAGGCACTCGGTTATGAGCTGCCTCAGTTTGCTCACATTCCGTTTGTGGCGGCACCTGGCGGGAAGAAAAAATTGAGTAAACGGAATCTCGAACAATATCGTAAAAGCCCTCAATTCAAAAAAATGTTCGATAAGGCAGAAGCAGTTTTTCCACGGATCGGTCTGGAAAACGCGGGTGGCCTGGATCCGGTGATGGTCGAATATTACGAAAAAGTTGGCTATCTGCCTGAAGCGATCTTAAATTCTTTGGCCCGACTGGGTTGGTCTTTGGATGATAAGACCGAAAATATGTCGCTGGATACAATAGTCGAGAACTTTACGTTGGATCGGATTGTCAAAGCTGCTGCGGCCTTGGATCCTGAGAAATTACTCAGTTTTCAGTCACACTGGATGAATCAGTTGTCTCTGGATGAAAAAGTGGAACGTTGCAGTCCGTATTTGGAGAAAGCAGGCCTGGTCAAGGATGCAGGCGATCCAGAGACCAGTCAGCGGATCAGCCAGGTCATCATCGGAATGGAAGACCGGTTGAAAGTAGCCAGTGATATTCTGGACTTTGACGAATTTTTTGTCGCCGACGATCAGCTGGAGTATGATCCGAAAGCATTCAAAAAACGAATTCGAAAATCAGCAGAAGCTGTGCCCCTGTTGGAAAAAGTCAAAAATGAGTTAGCCCAGGCCAGTGATTTCAGCGCAGAAGCCTTAGATAAACTGCTGCACGACTTTGTGGAAGCGGAGAGCATTGGCATGGGACAGATCATTCATGCCCTGCGTGTTGCGGTCAGTGGAAAAGGGACGGGGATCGGGATGTTCGATTGCCTGTCGATTTTGGGAAAAGAGTCTTGCGTTCGACGGATTGACCGGGCGATTGCCCTCAGTCAGAGTGAGTAACTAACGAAACAAAAACAGGCTGGTCCTGTGATTGGTAAAATCATTTAAGGAGTAGGGGATGTCAGCTTCCGAAGAAAAAACATCAACCGATTTTATTCGCGCGATGATTCAGGAAGATAATCGTACGGGCAAGCATGACGGACGTGTGCAGACCCGTTTCCCTCCCGAGCCGAATGGCTATCTGCACATCGGGCATGCGAAGTCGATCTGTCTGAATTTTGGTGTCGCCAATGAAAATCCGGGGGGGCTTTGCAACCTGCGTTTTGACGATACGAACCCGGAAAAAGAAGACGTGGAATACGTGGATTCCATCAAAGAAGACGTGCGGTGGCTTGGTTTTGACTGGGATGATCGCGAGTATTTCGCATCAGACTATTTCGATCAGCTGTATGAGTTTGCGGTGACCCTGATCAAAAAAGAGAAGGCATACGCGTGTGACTTACCGGCTGATAAAATGCGCGAATATCGTGGAACGGCGACCGAGCCGGGCAAACCGAGCCCCGGGCGTTCGCGATCCGTTGAAGAAAATCTGGACTTGTTTGAACGCATGAAAAACGGCGAATTCAAGGAAGGCGAATTTGTTCTACGGGCCAAGATTGATCTGGCATCGCCGAATTTTCACATGCGAGATCCAGTCATCTACCGTGTGCGGCATGTGCATCACCACCGAACAGGGGATAAATGGTGTATCTATCCTATGTACGATTACACGCACTGTATTTCCGATTCGATTGAAAAGATCACGCACTCGATTTGTACGCTCGAATTTGAAGACCATCGCCCGCTGTATGACTGGATTCTGGATGAGCTCGAAGTATTTCACCCGCAGCAGATTGAATTCGCCCGCTTGAACATGACCTATACGGTGATGAGCAAACGGAAATTGTTGGAACTGGTGCAGGGGGACTTTGTTTCAGGGTGGGATGACCCACGGATGCCGACCATTTGTGGCATGCGTCGTCGGGGAGTGACTTCGGAGGCATTACGCGCGTTCTGTAAAACGATTGGCGTCACAAAATTTAATTCGATGACTGATAAAGTCGTTCTGGAAAATTGCATCCGCGATCATCTCAATCAGGAAGCGCCCCGAGTGATGGGGGTTTTAAATCCACTACGCGTCGTGATCGAAAACTATCCCGAAGACTCATCTGAAGAACTGGACGCCATAAATAATCCCAACGATGAATCTGCGGGAACTAGAAAAGTACCTTTCTCGAAAGTGATTTACATTGAGAAAGAAGATTTTATGGAAGAGCCACCCAAGAAATTCTTCCGGCTCTCTCCGGGTAAAGAGGTCAGGTTGCGGTATGCCTATTTCGTGACCTGTGTGGATGTGATCAAAGACGATTCCGGGGAAGTGGTTGAACTGCGTTGCACTTACGATCCCGAAACGAAAGGGGGTAATGCTCCCGATGGTCGAAAAGTCAAAGCCACGATTCACTGGGTCTCTGAACCACACGCCGTTGATGCCGAAGTGCGGCTCTACGACCATCTCTTCAACACTCCCAATCCGGAAGACCTACCAGACGGAGTTGATTACAAAACCAACCTCAACTCGGAATCATTGCAAGTTCTGTCAGGGTGTAAGCTGGAACCGAGTTTGAAAGATGCGGAACCAGGTAGTCGTTTTCAGTTTGAACGCCTGGGATACTTTTGTGTGGACAGTAGAGATTCTACTTCAGAGAAGCCTGTTTTCAATCGAACAGTTACCCTGCGTGATGCGTGGGCCAAGCTGGAAAAACAGGCCCAAAATCAACCTAAAAGTAAGAAGAAAAAGTAGAGCGCATAAAAAAACACTCGTCGAATCGAAGTTCGACGAGTGAGCCCATGCACTTCAAAGTGCTCATGTTTTATACTTTGAATCAGGGGGTTCGTTGTGCGACGGTAATATTGCTGTTCGATGTAACCGGTGCAGTTTTTTCAGAGCGTGGCACGCGACGCGTCCAGCCACTGGCACGAACGATTGATGGCAGCGGTCTCTCTGATGTATCAGGTTCATATCCGGCACGACGTGTGGGGGGAAATGCCGGAGCCGTTGATTCCTGAGGGACTTCGTAAGAAGAGCGACGGATCGAAGAATCGTCATCCAGGCTGGATCGTCGTGGATCAGACTCGGGATCACGTTTGTAAGGTTCTCCGTTTGCATCAAACGAATCGTCATAATTTTTCTTGTTCAAAGCCGATCGTTTTCGAATTGGCTCAAGTGCTCTTGCTGAGGTGTAAGGCTCAGGTGAGGGTAGTAGCGCGGTTGCAGTTCCATTAAATCCACCATTGGATGGGTAGACATAAGCGGTGCGAGTGGTCGGAATGGATCGCATCACAGTAACTGGCTTCATAGCGGTGACTGTCGTTTTTACATAACGTGTTGAGTTCACAGCAACCTTACGAGTGGTCGTGTAAGGTACCATGCGTGCCACGTTGTAAGTCACTTTGCGAGTCTGATGCATGGCGACCTGACGTGTGACAGGCACGTTCTGTGTGACCACATTCGGCACATAGTGTCTGCTCGTTTTGTATTGCGGTGTGAACGCCATTCGCATGGAGTAACCAGTCCGGTTCATCCAGCCCATGAGGTTCGGGCGACTATCGTACGAACAGGGTGCGACACGAGGGACACACTGACGTTGTGTGACCCAGCGTCCCATGTCTTTTTGGACTTGTTTGCACTCTGTCACATTCTGATAGGTGGTGCAAGGTACATCCACTGTTCTGGGCTCCATCACCTGACGATATGCGGTGACTTGCTGATCGACGTATTTGGTTTCCATAACGGGTTTCATCACTGTCTGCTGGACAGGACGATATTCAGTAACCGGCACCTGTCGATAGGTGGTCTGGGTCACTGGAATCGGACACTGTACCACTGGCTGTGGACAGCAATTTTGGACGACTGGTGGTGGTGCACAGGAATTACAGTTGTTAAAGGGCAGCCACTGAGCCTGTGCAGTACCTGCAGCTAAAGAAAACATTGTAATTCCCACTACGGGAATTGAACTGATAACGCGTTTTAACATGAGCATGTCCTACAAAGAGAGTCTTTGAGAGGGGGTATTTGAAAGAGTAAAGTGAAGTGTGCAATGTCCGGTCAAGCTAAGGCTCGCTAGCCAACCATTGCGATGGGGAAGGTTTTTTATGAAATATTGAAATTGGGGTCAAGTCGGATTCAGCCAAATGCCGACAGGGAGTTGGTTGAATAGTATCGAATTGTCTGTAATTGCATGCTTTCAAAAGAGTTATGGAAATCGAACCTTTTTGGTAGTTAGCTAGACTGCCAAAAATTTAGAGCCGGTTTCAGTGGATTATCAGAGAAAGTTGATCCTGCGAATATCAGATAGCCGATGAAATCTTTGTTATCGGGCATAATACGTACGTATTTTTAGGAGGTTCCTCCTCGATAGCATGTATTCAAGCGATGATCTGACATGGTATGATCTGATATGTATTAAAGATCTGATTTTAATAGACTTACATCTTTAATAGTGGCAAGATTCATGTTGTCGGCAATAAGGAAATTGCTGTAAAATCATTTGTTTCATATACGGTAAACACTCTCATTTACTCGATCCCTTCACTTCTACCCGGTTGTTAAGATCGAACGAGAGATCGATTTAAGTAACACACGGAAGTGTTCTGTGGATAATCTCTCCCCCGACAATCAGGAACGGTCGTTTCTCAGCGAGACGTTGGCTGCGATGACCCAGTTTGTGGTCTCTCACTCCAAGCTCAGCCTGTCGTTTGCGCTGATTGTTTCCATTGGTTGTGTGTTACTGACGGTATTCCGCCTGGAGTTCAAAACAGATCGTGCGGATCTGATTGATCCCACCGCTGCCTTTCATAAAAAGTGGATTAATTATACCGAGAGCTTTGGCAGCTCTTCTGATCTCGTCTGTGTTGTTGAGTCTGAAAATCCCGAGTCCATTAAATTTGTCTTACGGACTTTGGGGCAACGTATTGAACAGCATCCGGAATTATTTGAAAATCCTCTGTATCAGATTAATCCCGGCGATCTACCTTCGAAGGGATTGCAATATCTGACACCCCGTCAGTTGCAAACCGGTTTGGAACGACTGGACGAATACGGTCCGATTTACCGTAACGGACGCTGGGATCTGACACAGGTTGACTTGCTTTATGATCGATTGCGTTATCAGATTCAATCGCGGTCGGCCAGTTATCGTGGTTCTGACAGAGAGCAATCTTTAGAGCCGCTGTTCAACCATGCGGCGATTCTCTCGACGAGTATGGCGCGTTATCTGGCCGATCAGAGTGATTTTCAGTCTCCCTGGCCTTCAATTGTACCTGTCAATGAACGTATGCGCGAGCGATCACAGGAAGTGATCTATCTACTGAATGATAATGGGACTATGGGCTTTCTCAAAGTCTTTCCCGTGCATCAGGAAGGTGGCTTTGATGGGGCAACCAAAGCCATCGAAAAAATGCGGACCCTTATTGGTGAAGTGGTAGCCGAGAACCCCGAAGCAAAAATCAGCCTGACCGGGATTCCGGTACTCGAAAATGATGAGATGCGCAAGTCTCAGGCAGATATGATCAATGCCTCAATTATCTCCTGTATCGGAGTTGGTTTACTGCTGTTTATCGGGTTTCGGGGAATTCGCCACCCGTTATTAACATTAATTATGCTGGCTGCCGGTATGGCGTGGGCCTTTGGATACACGACGTTAACAATTGGGCATTTGAATATTCTCTCGGTCTCTTTCGCCGTAATTCTGATCGGATTGGGTATTGATTTCGGTATTCATTATCTAGCACGATATATTGAACTACGTCACCGTGGTGAAGACCTGGAACCCGCACTGCTGCAAACTTCTCGTACCGTGGGTACGGGGATTGTCGCTGCCGCCGTGACCACGGCGTTAGCCTTTTATTGTGCAGGGCTGACTCCCTTTCTGGGGATCGCCGAACTTGGATTTATTGGCGGTGGTGGGATTCTTCTGTGTGCCCTGGCGACGTTTATCGTCTTGCCGGCTCTTTTGTCGCGGGCCGACCGGGATGTGGAAGTCAAACAGATGCCAACCCCTTTCCAGGGAAAATGGCTGCAGAAAATGATTGTGCGGTTTCCGCGCGGCGTCGCGTTGGGATCTCTGGCTGTCGTTGCCTTTTGTGCCAGCCAGATGATTCAAAAAACGGACGATGGCTGGTCTTCAAAAGTGGTCTATGACTACAATCTGCTCAACCTGCAGGCTGCTGGCCTGGAGTCGGTTGAAGTACAGAAACGGATCTTTAACGACGCGCAGAATTCGCTTTTATTTGCTGTTGCGGTCGCTGACAGCCCCGAAGAAGCGCGTGCACTACGTAAAAAATTTGAAGCGTTACCCACGGTCAATCATGTGGAAGAACTCGCTTCTCGTGTGCCCGCTCATTCCTCTCAAGAAACGAATTTGCTGGTCCAGTCGTTTCGGGCTCAGTTGGCTCATCTGCCTCGCAATATTCCCCCAGTCAATCGACTCAATCCCTCGAATATTGGACGAAAACTCGAACAGTTTTATGTTTTATTATCTCGTTATAAACATCCGACTGCACAATCAACAGCACGTGTCCTCGATCGGTTTTTAAACCATTTTGAATCAATGACTCTAGCACAACAGTCCCGATTTCTGGATGAGTTTCAGTATCGAACGACGGCTTCCTTACTAGGCCAGTTCAAAGCCCTGCATGGTGCTTCTGATTCAACGCCAGTACGTTTTTCAGATCTTCCCCGAGCGCTGACATCTCGGTTTGTCAGTGCCGAAGGAAAATGGCTGATTCAGATCTACCCCCGCGATCATATCTGGGAGATCGAGCCGCTGGAGGCGTTTGTAAAGGATGTGCGTTCTGTTGATCCGGATGTAACGGGGACGCCGTTACAAAACTATGAAGCGGCTCAGCAGATCAAAGTCAGTTATAAGACCGCCTCTATTTATGCTCTTGCCGTGATTTGTGTGGTATTGTTGATAGACTATTTAAGCCGCCGTCATGCTGTATTGGCGATGGTTCCCGCCATCCTTCTGGCTGTTTGTATCTGGTTTATTTTGTTTAATCGGGGAACGCCTATCAGTGTTGAAGGGGCCATTGGTCTGTTTCTGATAATGTGTCTCGGCGTTGCATTTGTTTTAGACCGGCAAAGCGTCGGACATATGTTTTTAACAATGCTTCCACCTGTGGTGGGAGGGATTGTCATGTTCGGCATTCTGGCGATGACCTCGATTGATTTGAATCCGGCGAATTTGATTGTACTGCCTCTGATTTTAGGCATTGGTGTTGATGATGGCGTACACGTGGTGCATGATTTCCGAATGAAACGCGGCGACTACAAGACTTCGCCCAGCACGATCAATGCGATTGTCCTGACCTCGCTGACATCCATGATCGGTTTCGGCAGCATGATGGTAGCGACACACCGCGGACTGTATAGCGTCGGTCTGGTCCTTGTGATTGGAGTCGGCTGTTGTCTGTTTGTTTCTCTGGTCACATTGCCGGCACTGTTGACCTGGATTTCAAATCGTTCACAAGCCACTGATTCAGTAAGCATAGATGATGTCGACGATCAACAAAGTAACCGTAAGAAAAAGCGGCAGAATCGTGACCGAATGGAAGCCGAAGCGGCTGCCTGATCGAGCTTACATAATCCAGCCGCCACCGAGCACGCGATCCTGATCATACAGCACGACGGCCTGACCTGGCGCAACACCATATTCCGGATCATCGAATGTAACATCGAAACGTTCTTCATCGAGAATCTTTACGGTGCAGTCTGCTTCTTTATGGTGATAGCGAATTTGCGCCTGACAGCGTAATTCAGAGCCGGGACTATCAATCAGCCAGTTACTGCGATTGGCTTCTAAGGTTTTACGGGCCAGATCCTCGCGAGTTCCAATAACCACGCGATTGGTTTCCGGTTCGATTTTAATCACAAACCGTGGTGTTCCAAACGCAACTCCCAGTCGTTTACGTTGACCAATGGTATAATTTTCGTAGCCGGTATGCTGGCCGACGACGTTCCCTTGCGTGTCAACCATTTCTCCTGCTGTATCCTGCTCGCCGCGATAGCGATTCAGAAAACCGAAATAATCATTGTCGGGGATGAAACAGATTTCCTGACTGTCTGGCTTATTGGCCGTGCGCAAGCCCGCTTCTCCTGCCAGCTCCCGAATGTCTGGTTTCACAAAACCACCAACGGGAAAGATAATTTTATCCAGCAGGTCTGGGTGAATTCCAAAGAGGACATATGACTGGTCTTTCGAACGGTCAAGGCCGCGTACCAGTGCCGGCCGATCTTCTCCTGCAATGGGATTCAACTGTGCATAATGTCCGGTTGAAATATAAGACGCGCCGACTTGTTCGGCAAAATCCCAGAGTTTTCCGAACTTGAGCCAGTTGTTACACATCACACAGGGATTGGGAGTGCGGCCAGCCAGATATTCATCGGCAAAGTAATCTTTGATGCGTCCGAATGCGTCTTGGAAGTTGAGGGCATGGAATGGAATATCCAGCATGTCAGCGACACGCCGGGCATCGGCGGCGTCACTGGCTGAGCAGCAACCTTGCTTGTGTGCTTTCACATTGAGCACGGGCAGACTGTTTTTATCCTCGACAGCGCAGGTCGTTTCTTCAGCCGCACCGGACCGCATAAACAGCCCAATCACTTCGTAGCCTTGTTCCAATAATAAATGAGCGGCTGCGGAACTGTCGACACCACCACTCATCGCCAAAACAACACGCTGGGACATATCAGAAAAACTCAATATAAAATTAGAAAGAAGCCATCAGAAAGTATCTTGCTCTATTATAGGCAGCCATAGATGCGATCACAGGCAGGAAGACCGAGGAAACCGCTGATTTCATTTGAATATGACGGACTGGAGTTCAAAACCGTTCTCTGAAAGGATGATACTCAAGAATCGTCTCGGCACCCGTTCAGTTGGCTTCCAGATCTAGGTGTTGTGCTTCCGGGACCTGCCGTTGAATCTCCGCTTCAATTTTATCGATCTCTTCAGCCAGAGTATCAAGTACATACTGTGTATACTTCTGACAAAAAATCTCGAAGTCTTGTTCGGTTTTAATTTCTGGATAAGCGGCGAGTACTTTCTTTTTAAGGCGTTTGGCCAGTTCATTCGAATTAAAACTTAGGTCGGCTTTGATTCGATAATTATCAATAGAAAGAATGCGTGACCGGAGATCAATTACCTCTTCGACCAGTGGATTATTTTTAAGGATGCGAATCACTTGCTCCCTTGTTTGAGGGGGAATACTGGGCCCCACTAATAGTTCTTGATTACGAATGATAAGCCAGACAGCGATGCCGCCTAAGAGGACCCCAATGCTGATGGAGCCGATCGCATCCCAGTAATGATGCCCTGTCCACTGGGTCAATAGAATTGATGCGAGAGCAATCAACACACCCAGACAGGCAGCACCATCTTCCAAAATAACAGCGACGGAAGCAGGGTCAGCTTCGTGGCGTAGATAATGATGAAAGGGGCGACTGTGGCTGGCTGCATTTTTCCATTCCCCTTTCAGAGCAAGAATAAACACAATTCCATCGATTACGAGCGCAAACAGCAGGGCAGCAATGGCCCACTTCATTTCTCCCATATCCAGTGTGGGAGGATGAAACAGTGATTGCACGCCGTGATAAATGGTAACGCCACACCCTAAAAAGAAGATCCCCACTGCAGAGATCAACGCCCAGACATAGCGTTCGCCGGCGTAACCATATTCAAATCGTTTGTCAGGGGCCTGATCGGCACGCACTAACCCGATGAGTAATAACAGCTGGTTTAAAAAGTCAGCGACGGAGTGAATCGTTTCTGAAAGCATCGCTCCAGAGCCGGTGATCAGAAACGTGGCTCCTTTTACGACTGTAATTACCCCATTCCCCACTAATGCGGCGATCACCGCAAACCGGGAATTACTTTGTGCCATCTTGACCTGCTCCTTTTGTATCTGATGCGTTCTCGCTGTTAGATTGTTAATTAAAATAACAGAATAGGCTGGTAAGTGCCATTGGCGGCTGCGCAAAAAAAGCCCCTCGATCGTTCATTCGAGGGGCTTTTTTGAATCAAGAGCTTACTTATTTCGCGGCGCTGGCCTGAGCATTATTGAGTTTCTTAGCAAATTCAATTTCGGTTTGCCAGCGTTTGACTTCATTTTGTACTGCCGCCAGAGCAGCAGCTGCCGCATTGGCTGCGTTTTGAGAAGCCGTTGCTTTGTCGGTTGCAGGTTTCAATGTTTTCTGAATGGCGGCTACTTTGGCTTTCGCAGCATTCAGGGCATCGGTCGTCTGCTTGATCTGCGGAGTGTATGTCGCAATCTTTTGTTGATTGGCTTTGACTGCCGCCTGATGCGTCGCCAGGTTTTTCTGTTCTGCAGCTTTGGCTGCTTCCCGTTTGTCGATTGCCGCTTTGAGTTTTGCAGCAGCTTCTGCCAGTTCTTTGTCACCAGCCACCTGTTTACTGACAGCATCGGCTTTCGCGTGTGCTTCTTTAATGGCGGGCAGCGGTGCTTCAATCGCAGCGATTTGTTTGGTGGAATTGGTGGTACTTGTCTGGGCAGCCGCTACTGCTTTTTGAGCAGCCGCCAGGTTTCCATTCAGTCCATTTAAGTTGTTTTGCAGATCTGTTTGCTGTTTTTGAGTGGCAGCGATGTCAGCATTGATTTTGGCGACTGCTGCCTGATCTGCCTGAGCGGCAGCCAAGAGTTTCTGCTGATTTGTCTGTGACGCCTGCAGACTGGCGGTGGCTGAAGCCAGGCGCTGAGTCAGTTGTACCGGGTTGGCAGTGAGCTCGCCAACATCTTTTCCATCGGCAGCATTCCAGACTTTGATTTTCCCAGTCCAGTCGCTGGCAATTACAGAGTTGGTTTCATCGCAAATTGTGACGCCAACAGCGATATCAGCAAAAGCGGGAAAGGCTCTCAATTGCTTTCCTGCCTGATCCCAGATTTTAGCAACACGGTCGCGTCCACACGTTACAAGTCGCCCATCGCGGGCGAATTCGACGCTAGATGTTCCGCCGCCATGTGCGTTCCAAGACTTGATGTTAGTTCCGTTTTCCAGTTCCCAGAGTTTGACCGACTGATCTTCACTGCTGGTAGCAACGATATTTGAATCTGAACGCCAGCTGATTCCCGTGATACCGCCTTTGTGTCCTTTTAAAGTCAGGTACTCACTCCCTGTGGCGGCTTCCCAGACAAAGGCGCCACCATTGCGGTCTCCCGAACACAGCAGAACCGAATCCGGGCTGAAAGCGAGTGAGCTCATCCAGTCGGTGTGCTTACGGATTTCATAAGCAAGTTCTCCGGTGCTGGTTGAGTAAACACGAATGACTTTACTGGGGCTTCCCAGAGCAATAAATCTCTGATCTGAACTGATGTCGGCACAGAGGACTGAATCAAGTTCATCACCGACTTCAAACAGGCGCTTTCCTGTTTTTACATCCCAGACAACAACCCGACCACTGGCTGCAGCGTGACCACCACCAGCCAGAAGTAAACTACCATTTCGGCTGAATTTCAGAACCTGAGGGACGCCTTCCGGGAACGGTAGTACGCCTAATAATTGTAAGGTTTTTGTGTTGTAAAGCAGAATTTGTTTTTGGCCGGCAACCGCAGCTAACGGAGACCAGGGATTGGTCGCGAGGGCAGTCACCGCTGTTGAAAGACTGGTATGAACAACCGGTTCCAGGCTTAAGCGAGGGGGCATTGGTGGAGGCCCTTGGGGTTTGCCCGAAGATGCTCCTTTCAATGCAAAGTCGAATTTAGGTTTTTTAATGACCACTTTACTGCCTGAATTTTCCGGAGCACCACCGTCAATCCACTGCTGGATCAAGGCGATTTCCTTATCGGGCATTTTATCAGATTTTGGTGGCATGAATGGTTCGGATTCATGTGTGACCAGCATGTATAAATAGCTGCCACCTGCATCACCAGGTTCGATCGACTCACCGGCAGCACCACCTTGCATCAAACCGGTATAGTTTGTCAGATCCAGGCCAGATGCTTTTTTGTCAGTGTTATGACAGGCGAAACATTTCGCGCGAAAAATCGGCTTGATGTGTTCGTCAAATGTGATTTTTACCTTCTTTTTATCTGTTGGCTTTTTATCTTCAGCGAAGAGTGCTGATGACATCAGCGATACGATCAAACCGGCAATCACAAGTGGCTTGCAGATTTGATGACAACAGTGATCAGAAAATAATTTATTCATAGTCGTAACCATATTAAAAGTGGAGTTCCTGTCGGAGTTCCCTGAAGTTGATAAGTTGATACAAGGGGGCTGGATTAATGATTAAAGATGAATTCTCTTGAATTCAATAATGACCAGAAAACATCGTTCAACGTATTGGCTTCATCTTTCTTGTTTTCATCAAGTACCTGAATCAAGGATGAATATTCTTTGTCAGTGGGCTTACGAGATAGACAGGAAATATACATCTCGTCGATCACTTCCAGTGGTTTTTTTCCGGCTTTGAGTCGGGATGCCACAAACTTGCCTTGGACGATCTTGTTGTTAACGGTATCGCCGTTCAACAGGTGTAGTGCCTGTGAAAGACTGGGCTCCATTCGAACTTCACACGAACAGACAGTATCGCGTTTGGCACGACCAAATGTTGTCAGGAAGTACGTCGAAGTATTTCCGTCTGCAATCTGAACAGCACGGGCACCAAGAGGGAGTCCGCGGAATTTGTTCGGAGCACTCGTGACCTGAGAGATACAGTCCAATAGCACTTCAGCCCGCATACGTCGCGGCAGTGCATGAGAAAAGTTAGTCAGATCGCGTTCATTTGATGGTTTGGTCTGGGTGGAGAGTTGGTAAGTTCGTGAAGTACAGATGTCACGCACGACTTTCTTGAAGTCATAATTGTATTCGGTAAAGCGTTTGGCGAGCTCATTCAGTAATTCCGGATTTACGGGGGGATTACTGACACGAACATCATCTACTTCGTTAATGATTCCCTTTCCGAGAAAGTGTGCCCAGACAATGTTGCTCAAGTTTGTGGCGAAGTAAGGGTTGTCATTGGATGCCAGCCATTGGGCAAGAATCACGCGACGGTCTTTACCGCGTGTATCAGGTTCTGCACCACCAAGGAATTTTGGCTTCATAACACGTTTATCAACCAAGTGCCGAACGTCTCCGCTACCCCGGTTATAAATAATGGATTCACGCGGGTCTTCACTCCCTTTGCGGCCGATTTGCGAGAAGAATGCGGCGAAGCTGTAGTAATCGTTCATCGTCCAGCGGTCAAAGGGGTGGTTATGACACTGAGCACATTGAATCCGCATTCCCATAAAGACCTGGGCTACGTTTTCAGATACTTTTAATGTGTCCCGTTCATTTTCGTAGTAGTTTGTCGCTGCGTTGGCGAATGTACCACCGGTTGATCCCAGGATTTCCTGGATCATGATGTTAATGGGCACATTGGATGCGATCCGTTCTTGCAGCCAGTTGTAATACAGCAGCGCTGATTTATAGCTGATCCGATTATTGACTGTGCGGATCTGTAACAGCTCTGACCACTTCATGACCCACATTTCCACGAACTCTTTGCGGTTCAAAAGCCTGTCAACGAGCTTGTCTCGTTTCTTGGGATCTTTGTCAGCTGCGAATTGGTTAAACTCTTCGATCGTGGGCAGGACGCCACAGATATCAAGGCTGGCACGACGCAGATATTCTGCATCGGAACAGACTTCAGAAGGAACGACCCGGAGCTTTTTTAGTTTGTTATGAATCAGAGTATCGACGTAATTGTATTCTGGGATATTCGGCCATTCGAAATTGAGCCCCTTGGGTAATACTACAAAGTGTGATCCAACCGTATGTGTATCGAAGCGGGCCATGACAAAAGCTTCGCCTCGATTATTTGCAGTAATCAAACCATTTTTGGTGATCGTGGCCGAGTTATCGTTGTTGGAAGAGAATGAAGAGAGCGCAGTCACATCGCGCGTTGTACCATCAGAATAATAGGCGAGCACAGCAACCTGTTGTTTGGTTCCTTTGCCGTCCATGACCCCACCTTCAGGGTAGATATCCACTTTGGTAACGGTGGGAATTGCACCAGCATCGTAGGGAGCCCCTGCTTGTAACCAGCGGAGTGTTTGTGTGTAGAGTTCGGAGTCTTTTTCGTACAGCTTACCACCCGTATGCGGGACAGCACCGATGGCTTTTTCAAGCAACAGACTTTCTCGAGGCAGACTGAGGTTGATGCGCCGCCCGCTGAGTTCACGTGTCAGACGATCATAGTCCCCCTTGGGGTCGAATCCAAAGAGAGAAAGTCGGAATCCATCTTTTCCACGGGCGGCACCGTGGCAGCTTCCGGTATTACAGCCACCACGCATAAAGGTGGGCATCACGTCCAGATTGAAACTAACTGGTTGGTCTTCTTTCGATTTCACTACTTTTGAGTGCAGTTTAATCGTCGCACCGCCGAAGCTGGCAAGCAGATCCGTTTCACCATCGCCGGCGGGATAAACTATGTTTTTATCAACCCGTACAATGCCTGCTTTGGCAGGTTTAATTTGTAACTGACTGGTGACATCTTGTGTGAGCCCATTATCAAAAACAGCCTGGCCAATGATTGACTGCCGATCGCGGCTTGTGGTGAGTTGAATGTCCAGAGGATAAACATTCAATTTTATCATTTTCGGAGCTGGTTTCGCCGGCGCTGGCTTAGGAGTTGCAGGTTTCGGTGTTGCAGGTTTCGCGGGAGCCGGTTTCGTTTCAGCCGGCTTTGCGGGTGCTGGTTTCACTTCAGCAGGTTTTGCCGGGGCAGGCTTTGCAGGAGCCGGAGTCGCGGCAGGCTTCGCCGGAGCGGGTTTCGCTGGTTGTGCTTTATCATCTGCGATTGTGAGCGAGAGCCCACTGACGATAAACATTAGAGCGAGAACACTACGAAATAAATTTTGATGACGCCACATAATCGAAAACCTTTTTTCGTCAACAGGAATTAGTTGAGGAAGGTGATATAAACTAAGAGTTCCGTTATTGAGTAACTGAGCGAACTATTGGTTATGGATTTATTTTGTACCGGATTCCAGACGTTTCTGGGCTTCTAAGCGAAGTTGTTCCAGTCGTGTCAGTCGCTTGGGAGGCGCTTCTTTTTTCGGCTCCACTTTTTTCACGACCACTTTTGGTTTGGCAGGTTCGTCTTTTTTAGGGGGCAGTGGCTTATCGATCCGCAGTTCAGTCCGACCTGTGGTATGTACGACGGTTTCGCCATTCATGGGGATCTCCACCTGACAGAACAGGCTCTTGTGCCGTCCTTGTGGCGAAGCGGGGTCAGTTTTTACCTTGAAGATCAGCTCTTTACTCTCTTTATTAAAGGAGATGTCTTCGGTCGTGACCTTGGGGGGCAGGCCAATCAGTTTAATTTTTGCATCGCCTTCAAACGGGTTCTTCATAGTGACCTTGCAGATGATTTCTGTTTCTTTTCCCTGCTCGACAGCAGTACGCGCCAATTGGAGATCGACAAAGGAGTCAGAGACTTCCAAGTTAGCCAATTGAGAAGAAACCCAGGAATTACCACCCACGTTTGCAGAACCGATGACGAATACTTTCCACTTCTTGATCTCTGCTTTGCTATTCGCATTCAGGGGATAGAAGACTTCATTTTTCCCTTTAGGGATCGTGACGCGACTGGAAGCGCCCACTCCCGGCGGACGGAAAGGAAACTGCAGTGTGATCGGTTCGACAAAGCCTTCTTTACGGGTAACTACCACTTTCAGCTGCAGGGAACCATTGCGGGCCAGAGGTGCTTTGGGTTCTACAATATCGAGTTTGAAGGGGAGCTCATCCACAACGGTGACAGGAATTTGAGCGACATCTTTCATCCACAGCAACTGATTGTTACGGACGCGAACCAGATCAGCCCGGTTCTGAAAAACACCTTCAATTTTCTGTTTGGGATCGGCGTGCCGTCCTTTGAGTTCAATCAACTGACCTTCTACAGGAGCATCAGCGGCTGCTTCAAAGACAACAGGCATTGTGGTTAAATTGGCTGCCATTGGTTCGGCAACCATTTTGATACCTTTAGGAAGGTTCGATGAGTCGAGAACAATTTCTCCACCAAAGTTTGCTCGTTTGGCACTGACCACGACTGCGAAGCGGTTGCCCTTGGCTACTACAATACGCTGTCGTTCCTGGGAATAACGGGCATTTCTGGGAATGCCCAGTTCTAGTGACGGAGAAACGGGAAGCATTTCGATACGGTAGACAAAATCGGCACCACCACGGGCGAGATGATCGGTAATCGAGAGAAAATATTCACCGTCTGCAGGGAATTTGTAACGGAAGTAACTGTCCGGGCCACGTGAATCATCATTCGAGGCGACTCTTTTTGACTTCGCATCATACAGGTACATTACCGGGTCCAGCGGCGAGCGAACGCGACGTGCGTAACATTCGATTTCCAGTGTCTGATCCTTCTTGCCTTGGAACTTGAAGTAATCAACGTCTCCCTCTTTTTCAATGATGCCGTTAAAGGCATTCGGAAGCGCTGCAGGTGAGGCCAGTTTGAATTCGTTGTTTGGTTCCTGCTCCATTGAGTTACCATGCGGGAACAGGCGGAACACGTTACCAGAAGGAGCACTTCCTCCCGCGTCAGCCGCGAAGAGTTCAAATTCATCATTGGGTTTATCAGGCAGTTGAAATTCCTGTACAAGATTATCAACCGTATTCCCTTTAAAGGTAACTTTTTGTTTTGTGGCTAACTGGCCACCAGCCGGGTAAACGGCTGTAGGACGGGGATACGTTCCGACGTGCAGACGATAGAAGGCTGCACCATTTCCACCGTAAGAGCTGTCACGAACCAGGATCGTGTATTTTCCATCAGCAGGAGCGATGACGGAAATTGCAGAGTCATTTCTCAGAAGAGGCAGGTCGTCTTCTGCTTTTAATTCAAAACGTTTTTCATCGAGAATCGCGAGGTAAGGGTCGAGCAGAGTTGTTGCCAGACGTATGCCTTCGATTTCTGCTGAGATACGTTGTCCTTTTTTAGCTGTGACGACAAAGTAATCCACATCTTCATTCTGAATGACGCCAGTGACAGTATGGTTTAACTCGACCGGCTGCGGTGTTTCGAATTCGCTGTTGGGCTCTTTTTCTGCCACTTCTGGGAATTGTCCGACCCAGAACGTTTTGTAATCTGAGACTCCACTTTTGGTACGCACCTGGAAAGTATGCTCACCCAGATCGCAGTCAGGGGCAATTTTTACAATTGCAGTGCACACGTTGGCGTTTTTGGGGTTGGCCTTGATCTCTTTAAACTCGAACCCTTTTTTGTACGAAAGAATTTCGACGGCATCGGATAGTCGGGCTCCAAAGAATGTGAGACTAACTTCCGTTCCTCGTTGTCCACCGCGCGGACGAACGGAACTCAGGCCCGGGTCAGCTGCCTCGGCGAGATCCACGAGTACCAGGCTCAGTGCGATAGTCAAAATTCCGGTGCAAACAGATCTGTACTTCTGCAGCATCACGGTTCCCCCCCTTGGAAATGTTGATGTAAGAGAATCAGTTTTATTTTCGCTTGAATAAGAATGTTAGCACGAGTAAACAAACCCGTGCTAACAATTCTGTTTCAATCAAGTCGTTCGTATATTGTCTGGCTCAGACAAGCAGGTCTTTGATGACTTTACCGCCATTAACAATTTCGATGGGCCGGTCACCAGGTGCCATCAGTTCTTTATCAGAAACAATTCCCATGCAATGGTAGATCGTGGTTGCCCAGTCCATTACGGAAAGTGGATTATCTTCTGGTTCACTGGCGATTGCGTCAGAGGCACCATAGACCTGTCCCCCTTTGATACCACCACCGGCCATGACAACACTGAAGACTTTCGGCCAATGGTCTCGGCCGGCAGTCGCATTGATTTTTGGTGTTCGTCCGAATTCACTACAGACACAAACCAGAGTGCTCTTTAACAGTCCACGATCACTCAGATCTGAGATCAGCGTGGAGAAAGCCTGGTCGAAAGAGGGTAAGCTGTTTGAGATCCCCGTTTGAATTCGGTCATGCATATCCCAGCCGCCATAGGTCATGGTCACGAAACGTGCACCCGCTTCGACAAGGCGTCGAGACAGCAGCATTCGAGAACCAGCCTGATTTCGACCATAAGCATCACGTACTTTCGCATCTTCTTTATTCAGATCGAAGGCTTCCTGCGATGCTTTGGAAGAGACCATATCATAGGCTTGTTTGTAAAATGTATCGACGGCATCCAGAGAGTCTGATTTTTCTTTGGAAACGAAGTACTCGTTGACGGAATCCAATAGGGAGCGACGACGAGTAAATCGATTGGTGTCAACACCACCAGGCAGATTCAGGTCACGCACTTTGAAGCCATTGGATGCGGGATCTGATCCAACACTGAATGGGGCAAAGGATGAACTCAAGTAACCTGTACCAGCAAATTCGTTGGGCTGGTTTGGAATGCACACATATTGTGGCATGTTATTCTTCGGCCCAAATTCATGTGTAACGACACTTCCCATACTGGGGAACTGCAGAGCAGGGCTGGGACGATAGCCGGTGAACATGTTATGTGTTCCCCGTTCGTGTGCCGCTTCGCCGTGAGACATGGAACGGCAGATGGTCAGTTTATCCATCTGCTGTGCTGTCTTGACCAGCTTTTCATTCAACCGTACCCCAGAGACGTTGGTGTCGATCGAATTCATTGGCCCACGGTATTCGACCGGTGCATAGGGCTTAGGATCCCATGTTTCCTGATGTGCGGCACCACCTGGCAGGTAGATGAAGATGACTGATTTTGCAGTACCTTCTTTACTGTCATAGTGTTTCAATTCTGCCTGTGCACTTTTCATGCGAAGAAATTGAGGCAGAGTCAGCCCGATTCCGCCCGCAAAGCCAACATGCAAAAAGTCGCGACGCGATTGTTTCAAGCTCATAGTGAAATCTCCATTTTCAGGGTGGGGATAAGTTGTGTCGGGTTTATGGCTCTATGTAGGTCAGAGGCTTAACACTTCGTATTTTGGTTTGAGCACTCATCTTATCGGGTTGGACTATAGCCAGTTTAGCTGGCGGATGGCTCTGATCTTTACTCGTAATATCAGAGTTAATTAGTAGGCGGCTCTGGTAATGTTTTCTAATTCTAACACATTAATCCAGTGGGGGGGAGGAATCGTTTAAAACCACCTACTACGTATTATGCCAAATCTACACTCTGTAATTCAAGGACAATTTTCGAAACCGTTCGTTATTCGGCTACTTTAACGCAGGATATATCAGACAAGGTTGATGCGAGTCTGTCAAGGAATTCTTACTCATTTCTACCAAGTCAGCGAAAATAGTAACATCGGTAAAACAGGATGTTTTTATTTCGCAACAAGGCCTTTTTGCTCTGATATCTGATAGAACTGATCCACTTCTAGATTATCCCATTTTGCTGTCTTTCCGGAAGGCCACTTGATAGTTACGGACGCGATTTCCGTTTCATTACCCAACCCAAAGGTAACGGGGAGTTCAGTTTGTGACAGATAGCTCCGAGTCGGCATTACGAACCGACTTTGTACGTCTGATTGCGTTTCGACCTGAATCTGCGCCCCGAATGCATCATGGCTGGAAACCGGGGAAGCGCCTTTGTCTCCCTCTGGGGGATCACTTGTGAGCTGAAAACGAATCCAATGGTGGCCCGTTTGTTGATCGTTCCGTAACAATCGTGGCGTATTACCTGCGTTCATGACCAGTAGGTCCAGATCACCGTCATTATCAATATCTCCGAATGTTGCTCCACGGCCGACCAAAGGTCGTACAAAATCGGCACCGACCAGAGATTCACCTAGAGGAAGGAACTCTGTCGCATGTTGCGAACCGCAGTTCCAGAACAGTTGTGGTTCCTGTTCGTAATGCTGCCGCTCCTGCACGATATTAATATCTTCTTCCAGATGTCCATTCGCTGAGAATAGATCGAGGCGTCCATCAAGGTCCGCATCAAAAAAGAAAATGCCGAACGTGAGAGACAGTCGCGTTTGGGGACCGAGTCCATTGGAGACGGCTTCGTCGATAAACTGCATCTCTTTTCCGGGCGAAGTATACAGAGCCGTCATTTCATTGGCAAAGTTGCCAATCGCGATTCCCAATGTGTCATCATTTCGAAAAGGGGCGATGTCAATTCCCATTGCGCCGCGCGCATTACCATCCATATCAAAGGCAACTCCGGAAACTGCTGCCATTTCTGTGAAGGTGCCATTCTGTTGATTGTGAAACAGAAAATTCTGAACGGTATCATTGGTGATGAAGATATCGAGATAGCCATCCTGATCAAAATCGTAGAAATTCAATCCCAATGATTTCGCTAACGGGACTCCCGTTCCGGGTGTGAAAATTCTCAAACCGGCCTGTTCGGAAACTTCAGTGAATGTCCCATTGCCTTGATTCTGGTAGAGCAGGGGGGGAACGCCATTAAAGTTTTGCGGACGACCATAGGCACGGATGCCCCCTTTGAGCGTGAAGTTCTGTGCGCGGTCAAAGTCGCGCGTCCATTCCACATAGTTGCAGACCAGTAAGTCAAGATCGCCGTCACGGTCGTAATCAAACCAGCCGCTACTGGTGCTCCAGAGTTGTGCGGGTCCACTGACGCCCGCTTGCGATGTAACGTCAGTGAAACGTGTTCCTTCGTTTTTAAATAAGCGATTCGTTCCCAAGGCGGAGATGAACAGGTCAATGCGACCATCATTATCATAATCTCCACAGGCCACGCCCATGCCGTATAGCGAAATATTCAAACCCATCTCGCTTGTGACATCTTTGAATTTACCGGTGCCGTCGTTCTGATATAAAGCCAGTGAGGAATTTGTGCTGTTTTTCTTCTGTGGTTGGTTCCAGGGCCATTCGTTTGAACCAACCAGCAGCAGGTCCTGATCTCCGTCATTATCATAATCTAAAAAAGCGGCTCCGCCTCCCATTGTTTCCGGCAGCAGTTTTTCGCCGGCAGCCCCGTTGTTATGCACGAAGTCGATGCCTGCCGCTTGTGTGATGTCAGTGAAAGGAATCTTGGGAAGCCTGATCTCTTCAATTTCTCGCTCTGTCGGCAAAGCTAAGGGGGTTTCCTGAACGATATTTTCAGGCTGGCGAAGCTGGCTCAATAGGAAGAACGTCCCGCCAATGATTGCTAAGACCAGCATCACGGCTAGAGAGTACCAGAATGCACGACCGATGGATTCATCGTTCTGCTCTGACTCTTCTTCCAGTTCCGGCTCTTCTTCCAGTTCCGGATCAAGGTTGGCACTGTCGGGATCTGCCATTTGATTGTCCTTTTTATAGTCTTTTACGAAATACTTGATAAAAAGCGTGCCAGGTGAAATCGATGCATTATGGTTTGATCGTCCGATTCAATGAATAAATCACAGGGTGTTCTGCAGCATGATTGGCTGCGGGATATTTTTCACGGGCCTTTCGCTCGGAGAGGCCTCGCGCTGTATCATCCACTTTATACTTCTGATGCAGTTTACGATGCTGTTCTGCGAGGTCGGTTTTTTCAAGCTGTTCATAAATTAATGACAGACTGTAATGCGCGGTTACATTTTCCGGGTCTAATATCAAGGTCTTCTGAAACTGCTCGACTGCTTGATTCAGAATCTGATTGCGTTGGGCACGATTTGCTTTAGTGCGGAACCGTTTCGCCTGATCAAACAGGTTTTGTCCCAGATCATTGATCACCACATAGTCTTTGCTGAAATCAAAGCCACGTCGCGTGCGTTCTTCTGTCTGGTCTTCCAGAACACTGCGGAAGTTGCGTTCAGCTTCTTTCAGGTGACCCTGTTGCTGGTTCACCTTGCCGCTCAACCAGGCCAGCGTCCAGGGGGGGGCTGGGGGATCGGTAAACGAAGCGGTTTTTTGTAGGATCTCAACAGCATCCTGTAATCGACCTTCACGGAAGTAGACGCGTCCCAGATTCAATGGACCATCGTAGCGGCCCATTTGATCGACCTGCTTGAACGCTTCAGCAGCTTGTCTCAGTTCTGCTTTACCTTTCAAGAACAGTCCGATGCCATAATCATTCCAGCGCTGCCATTCTGGGATTTCTACCGTTTTGTTTTTAACCTCGGCAGTAACTCCTTCCACAGGAAATGTAATTGTATCGGAGGCAATCGTTGTAATAGGCAGCGTATTGATATAGGGAAAGCCCTTTTTCTTCCAGGAGAGTTCCTGACCTTTGGATTCAAGAGATTCCGCGATAAACTGCATGTAGTGTGTATCGAATTTACGATACTGTAACTTGGCTTCGACGGTCACGGGAGCCGTTATGTCTTCTGGAAGGTCTAGTTCATAATGGATTGTTTGTCCGGTTCCAGGGGGCATCTGATTATTATAAAGGGCGACAAAAATATCTTCTGCATTTCGGCGGGCGATACGATTACCGTCGCGGTCGATGACAAATGCATTGATAAAATGGGACCAGGGGTCGACGGTGCCATCTTCTGCACGCGAACCGCTGCGCCCAATAATCCGGTCACCGCTTTTGACTGTCACATCCAGCCAGACTTCATTTGAGTCGGCTGTTCCCTGTGTGAAATGATGTCCGACTTTTAAGGTCCGGAGAACTGTTTCCAACAGGTATTTGTTACCTGGTTTTAAAACGGGAACTTGCGGTCGCAACGGTGCGATTAATTTACCATCGATCGTACCTTCCTCCCGGATGCCGAAGAAATCGACGCGCAGGTTATCTTTAAGAAAATTCTGATGCGCGGCGACGGTTTTTGAGTCATTTCGTAATGCGGCAATCGCGGTATTGGCCGACGGAAAGAGGTGATTATGTACGCTGAGTTCTTTCGCGTCATAGAAGTGGCGGGCGCCAAAGTCATTCGAAGGTTTGGCAGGCATATGACACTTGTTGCAATTTTCCTGGGCTTTGGGGGGATAATAAAAGCTTCTCGCTCCATGTCCGGAAACGCCGCTCAACAAAAAGGAATCGTAATGGTTCTGACCGCGCAGGAATTTATATTGATTGAGTTCTTCCGGCAAATGCACCTTATGACAGGTGCCACAGAATTCGGTGGACTTATGCAAGTCTTTCAAAAACGTTTTCTTATGGAATGCAGGTTTGGCTTTCACGAGTTGATTATTCACCCATTGCAGAAACGGGTTGTCGCTGTAAGCGAAGGGATAATGAATCGGTTCTTCAATCGTGTAGTCACTGTTGCCGCGAACGCTGTTGACGTGAGTAATTGCGTGGCAGGTCGTGCAGGTAATTCCTGCCTGGGACGTAATATGATTAATGTCATCAAAGTTGGGATCATCAAACGCGCCACTAAAAAAGGGAACCGGGTCGTGGCAGCCGGCACAGAAACGGGATGCCTGCAGATTCCCATCGCGTTCCATAGAGACCTTGCGCGTTTCTCTGACGGATGCCAGATACGCTGGGTTATTAAATGAGCTGATATGATGCACGCTGTTTTTCCAGTCGGCGTGAGTGTCTGGATGACATTTCTGGCAGTAGTCGTCCATCATCAATGCCTGGGCGGGAATGAAATCACCGGTCGAAGTCCGTGCCAGAGAGGGGAAGAAATATTTCTCACCCGAAGCAGGACCGACCATGTTCCATTTACGCGGATCGGCCGAATGAAACATCAACATGCCGATCACCATGGCGGTAATCACACCCATGTAAGACAGCCCCACTTTCCAGCGGATTTTGGGTCCCACCAGACGATGCAGCCAGTACAACCAAAGGGCAAACACCGGGGAAAGCACGTGGCACCAGTAGGTGATGGAACGAGCCGTCGGATTTTTCAGGTCGAATGAGCCGATACGTAGTAATAAGATTCCAGAGATCAATAACAGGCAGGAAGTAATAAAGAGTGCATAACCGACTCGCACCGCGCGGCGGTTGAGACGATTTTTCGTATTGTAAATGTGCACAACGCCAAACAGAATGAACGGCGCCAGGAGCAACAGTCCCAGGATCAAATGTGCGAGAAACATGTACTGATAAAACCAGTTTTCCAGAGTCTCGCCGCTCAACCAGTCGTATAGCGTAATGCTGACCAGATAGATCGAATTCGCACCCAGTAAAGCAACCAGAATTAAAAGGCTGTAGAAAACCTTACGCAATTTCGGTCCGACTGCGCGGCGAACGACGCGACGAGGCCGTGATTCTGTCACGGGTGAATCAGAGGAACTCATGATGACACTAGATCCTGCACAAAATGGCTTGAGACAAAACTTGCAGTATCAACCGCGCTAAAGAGAAGCGCACGCGCATGCCAGAAATGAATGGAGAATGCACGTAGCAAGTTTCATGAAACGACAGAAACAGTGTTTCTGCATACGAGCGCGTTTCAGAGGCAGGCGTTTTGTGGAGGACGGTCGACTCGTTGTCGCAGGGCACTTGTCAGCATCAGGGGTTGAGAACCCATTAAACTGCGATAAGGTGTGCGAGGAATCATCGTTTCTGCTGAGACGGAGCAGGCAGGTTTGAAAATCGTGATCACAATCAGCGGAGATTCCGGCGATGGATCAGGCCGATGATTCTGACATTCAGGACCCGAGCATGGCGTCTTTTGAGGAGCCTGGTCTGGTCGATGCAGCTGGACCAGACCAGAGTCGTCAGGTTGTCCTGCGTGTGACAGGTAATCACCGCACGTCGCATTCGCCGTCTGGACCGTTGCCCAACTCCATACGCACATCGCACCTGCGATAAGCAGGGAACGTACGGCGGATTGTTGATACGATCGGTTCGGCATAGAATTTACGCAATGTAACGGCAAGAAATGACCAGGAAACGAGAACTCTCCTATTTAATATATACGGATATTTGTTCAAATCCGAGCATAAAATATGAATCCTGCTGATTTTATTATGTATTTATCGAGGGATGCGGGCTGATATTGCCGGGAGAGTGACCGAAATTGGGGGTTGACGAATTTTCCAATTCCGAAGACACTTTTACCGCGTTTCGTCGAAATATCAGGCGAAATCGGAATATTGAGCAGGGAAGCTTGAGGAATTGAATATATGATCAATTGGCGAATGATACGATATCGGCTGGAATATCTGATATTCCGTACTTTGGTCTGTATCGTGCAATCATTACCGATCAGAGAATCGGTAGCATTGGCGAAAGGCCTGGCATTTGTCATTCATTTTTGCCTGCCTCGCAAGCTGACCCGTTATAAAGTAGCAGCAGAGAATCTACGGACTGCTTTTGGTGATGAACTCTCCGAGAAAGAAATTGAGCAAACCATCTACCGCATGTGGGTGCATCTGTTTCGGATGGTTGTGGAAATCATCCAGTTACCCCGCAAGTTGCACCGCAGAAATATCTTTGACGTGCTGGACTTCGATTATCCGCCGGAATTGATTACCGCGTTGTGTTCTGGCAGACCTGTCATTCTGCTAAGCGGACATTATGGGAACTGGGAGGTCGCCGTTTCGGTCTTCGGTCTGTTTGGTTTTCCGATGGGCGTTGTCGCCCGTGAACTGGATAATCCGTTTCTGAATGAATGGTTTGAGAAATTCCGGCAACACACGGGGCATCGGGCAATGGCTAAAAAAGGGGGCTACGATGATATGGTAGCCACTATTGAGCGCCGCGGACATCTGGCGTTACTCGGGGATCAGGATGCCGGCAAGCGAGGCTTATTTGTCGACTTTTTTGGCAAGCCGGCTTCGACATTCAAATCCATTGCATTGCTGGCGCTGGAATACCGGGCTTATATCTGTGTTGGTTATGCCCGCAGACTTCCCGACAATTTCGAACAGAATCAGTGGGTTAAATTTGAAATGGGGTGTGAACAGTTGATCGATTCCACTCAGTGTGTTTCGAATGATCCCGTGGGTGAGATTACGCAGCAGTTTACTACGGCACTGGAAAATGCAGTACGGAAATCTCCGGAACAGTATTTCTGGGTCCATCGGCGTTGGAAAAGTGAGCCGCGAGTCCGTGTGAAAAAGAAACGCCAGCTAGAACCCATTCAGGAAAAAAAGGCAGCCTGAATTGATTCAGATGGTCCAGTCAACTACAACCTGAAGCAGAGGTTCTGTGTCACTCAGGTGCAGCAGGCTGAGACGTGACTAGTTTGAGCAATTCTACTGGTAGCAGGCGTCTGGTCTGAGTAAAATACCATCCGGAGGCGTAAATGGGGAAAAAAGTACGGATTGCAGATCTGAGCGAAGTCCCCGAAGGTTCCGCGGGGGAATTTGTAGCCGAAGATCGGGTGATCGCTTTATATCATGTGGATCAGCAATATTATGCGATGGATGGAGTCTGTCCGCATGCAGGGGGTCCTCTGGGTGAAGGCAGCTTGAACGGTACTGTTGTGACTTGCCCCTGGCATGGTTGGCAGTTTGATGTGACGACAGGAAAACATTGTTTGAATGAGCGCCTGTGTCATCCCACGTTTCCGGTTTTTGTAGAAGAAGATGGGATTTACATCGAACTCCCCGAGTAAGTTCTGATTAAGAGAGAGCCATTCACGTGACGAAGTATAAAGCTGTCATTTTTGATTGTGATGGGGTGCTGGTCGACAGCGAGACTCTGGGAAATCGTGTGTTGGCGGAAATGATCACTGAGATCGGGTTCCCGTTGTCACCCGAACAGGCGGTTCAGCAATTCAAAGGCGGAAAACTGGCCGATTGCCTGGCTGTTGTAGAAGATCAAATGGGGCAAAAATTGCCGGATGATTTTGCGAACCAGGTGCGGGCTCAAATGGCAGAAGTATTTCAGACAGAGTTGCAGGCGATTCAGGGAGTCCGTGAAGCATTGGAGTCAATTCCGGTGACCAAATGCGTTGCCTCTAATGGGCCTCAAGAAAAGATGGCGCTCACCTTAAAAATTACGGATCTACTCCATTACTTTGAAGGTCGTATTTTTTCTGCTTATACCTTGGGGGTCTGGAAACCGGAGCCGGATCTCTACCTCTATGCCGCTAAGCAAATGGAAGTTCATCCCGAAGAATGTGTGGTGATTGAGGACAGTCATTTGGGAGTACAGGCGGCCGTCGCGGCGGGGATTCCCGTACTCGGTTACGCCGACCATAGTTCACCAGCAGAACTCGAAGCATTAGGGGCGAAAACGTTTCGTTCCATGCATGAACTTCCCGCTTTACTTGGATTTTCCTCCGAGATTTCCTAAACAGAACTTGGGCAAAGGCACCGTTGCCCGGCAATGTTTGCTGATTGAAAATTCTCTGATCGGCTTGAATGCGCGAAAATCGCCGATAGACTCGTAATTTTTACACACCACATTTCAGAGTGGGTAAACAGGGTAGACCTTGCAGCCGCTAAAATTAATAAAAACTGAACTTTTCAGTCAAGAACCCAAATTGATTAAGCCGATACTAATAACTGAGTCGGATATATTCCGATGAATTAACTTGTTCAGCTTTAGTCAAATGGTTTTTGTTTGCAGGGAACACCTCTGCCTGGCTGTAGATTCAGTCGGTCAAAAATCTACGAGATCGATACAGGAAGGATCCTCCATGCAACATCGACTTCGAATATTCACAGGTGAAGAAGAAACACTCGAACAGAAAGACCGTCAGGTCAACGTTCGATTTGGGGAAATCGCAGACGCCTTGGCAGAAGCCGTTTACTATCGTCGCACATGGGTCTCTGATTTTTCAGAAGACGAAGTGTCAATTCCCTCTGATCTATATGCCATCTTAACCGCTTATAGCCATCTTCGTCCGGGCGCCTGAATGGTCACGCGGCCTCTGTCTCAAAAATTCCTGATCACCGCTCTCGTTCTAGTGGGGCTGTATCTGATCATTCTGGGAGCACAGCGGGTTTATGAACATTATCAGGTGAAGCAGATTTCGCTTGAGTTTGTGAAGGCTCTGGAAACAGGGGATGAATCACAGATTCGCGGTCTGCTTACACCTGAAAAAGCAGATCTGGCGAAGAAGTTAAAACAGGACTCTAAAGACAGTTCTGCGCCCCTCGATTATCGAGTTCTTGACGTGAAGCTAACGGGCACTACAGCCCAGGTCCGTATTCAGATTCAGAAGAATGGATATGCCATTAAACCGGATATTCATTTAGTCAAAAGTAAGACCGGCGTCTGGAAAATTGATGCGATCACACAGGCAAAAGTCGACCCGCTCTGGTACGACCATGAAGATCAGCGCTATCAGCAAAAACTAATCAAAGAAAAAGTTCCCCCGAAAGAAGTGCAGGGACGCGTCCTTGCAAAAGAACTCGCACGTTCGTTAAATACAACTGTCGAGGAATCTTCCCCGGATCAGGTTGATCCCTGACGAGTTGCTGATTCGTATCGTTCATGCCTGTTTCTTTCTTGCGAGGTATCTATGTCTGAGGCTTCTTCTGTATCCGAACGCGCATTACAGATCTGGAAGGCCGGTGTCAAAGCCGTCGATTCAGAATCCCTCGTTTGTAATGCCATTCAGGTTACCGATCACGAGCTGACAGTATGCGGGCATTCGATTTCTCTGCAGGGGCATGAAAACCTGCTAGTGGTGGGAGCCGGTAAAGCCGGCAGTGGAATGGCTGCTGGTGTTGAAGCTGCTTTGAATGGAGCGTTGCTGGAACAGCGAACCTCAGGCTGGGTGAATGTACCTGCAGACTGTGTTCGACCTTTGTCTCATATTCACCTCTATCCAGCGCGGCCAGCAAGCTTGAACGAACCGACGGCAGAAGGCGTCTATGGCTCCCGGCAAATTCTTCAGAAAATTTCCAACTTAAAGCAGGATGATATTTGCCTGGTCCTGATTTCGGGAGGTGGCAGTGCATTATTGCCAGCACCTCTACCTCCTGTCACCTTGGAAGACAAGCAATCGGTTACGCGGTTATTGATGTCTTCCGGTGCGACCATTCAAGAATTGAATTGTGTACGCAAACAGATTTCACAGATCAAAGGAGGCCGGCTGGCTGCAGCAGCGACCTGTGGAACGTTGATTACCTTGATCATCTCCGATGTCGTCGGTGATCCACTGGATATCATTGCATCAGGACCAACAGTTCCCGATTCGTCCACTCCGACTGAAGCATTGGAAATACTAAATCGTTTTGTGTCCGATCCACAGCAGGTGCCAGACAGTATCTGGAGTGTTTTAAAGGCGGATCAAACGAGTTTGCCAGCACAAGCGGTTTCAGGGCAGACAAAAGTTCTCAATCAGATAATTGGCAGTAATGCGACCGCACTCGAAGCCGCGAAGAAAAAGGCTGAGGAAGCAGGGTATGAAATCGTCTCGCTGGGCTCCGAAAATGAGGGGACCGCGTCTGGGACTGGTATCGAACTGGCAGAACTCTGCCTCAAAATTCGTGGTGGAGAAGGTCCCGGTTCCAAACCGGTTTGTATCCTGAGTGGGGGAGAACCCGTTGTAGATTTGTCTTCGACACAAAATCCGGGTAAGGGAGGACGAAACCAGGAAGTAGTGCTGGCTGCATTGCAGCGTTTATGGGAGGAAGACCTTGCTGGCATCTGCATTCTCTCGGGGGGGACAGATGGAGAAGACGGTCCCACCGATGCCGCAGGCGGAATTCTCGATTCTCTGGTTCTGCAGCGTGCACATGCACTGCCGATTGATCCGGCTCCCTTTTTGAAAGACCATAATTCTTATCCCTGCCTCGCTCAGGTGGGTGGCTTACTGAAAACAGGAGCAACCCACACGAATGTCATGGATTTAAGAGTGGCTTTGGTGGAATAAAGCAGCTGAATTCCACTTAACAAATGCACTCAATTAGATTGCGAAGACGGGGGTTTTCAGTTCTTTATTCGAAACCGCACGGACGACATGTACGTCGTCGAAATCCAGCAGGTTGGTTAACTGGGGCATGCCATCATCGTCCAGGATTTCGACAATCGGATTGTCATAATGAAATCGGTTCGTTCGAACGACAATCGCTCTCTGTCCGTTATTGAGTTCAACGAGTGAGCCTAGCGGATAAAGCGACATGGACTGCAACAGAGCACGGACGGCATTTCGGTCAAGCAAACCCTCTGAAGCGTCAAAGACAAGGTTTTCGGCAGCCTGATAAGGGAGCAAACCCTCTTTGTTTGGTCGAGATGAAACCAGTTCAATAAATTCATCTGCGACAGCAGCGATTTTAGCGAGTGGATGAATCTGATTGTTTTTCTGGCCTCGGGGATAGCCTGAACCATCACATCGTTCATGGATCTGGTAGGCAATGAGTTTGGATATGGTTGGGATTTCATGTACCTTGTTTAATAAATCGAAGGTAATGATGGGATGCTTTTTCAGTTCCAGGCTTTCAATCGGGCTGAGAGGCGTTTCGCTCATCAGCGCTTTGAAATTGATTTTATTCATACCTGTATCATGTAACAGGCAACCAATGGAAAGTTCAATCAAGTTGTGTCGGCTGAGCCCCAGTTGTGTGCCAATTGCCATTGCGAGACTCGACATCTGCAAACCGTGTCTACAGAAGTTCCCGTTATCAATCGGCGTAATTCCTTCCAGCACAAACAGATCCATGTCTTGAGCCATTTGCGAGAAGGAAATGTTGGTAATGTCATAAATCTGTGGCATGCTGATCCGTTTTGTGATCAGCAATTGGGTGTAAAGATCGTTTGTGATTTTGGTCAGGACTGTGAATTGTTCTCGATATTGATTTTTCAATCCAGTCGAGTATCGGGTGGCGGGAACCGGTTTGATTTCATGTAAAAAAGAACTTGTTTGGATTTGCCAGGGGGACTCAGTTCTTTGGGTCTCCAAAGCTGCCTGCTTTTGGGCAGCCGTAAATGCGGATGCTAACTGGAGTCTTTTGAGGCGATTTTCTTGCAGAGAGTCTGATTGAGAATTCTGGCTCTCACCCGGGCTCAGCAGCAGATTATGCAGGTCGCGTTCATGAACCCGTACGCTGCGAATGCCACGTTTTTTTAAATTCTCAATTGTCCCTTTGGTAATGGTTTTTCCGCTGGCCAGCAGCAAGAGGTTCTTTTCGCTGTCAGCCTCAAAAATCGGAGCCTGTAATTTGACCCCGATTCGGAGTCGATCGATATCCAAAGATGAGTATGGATCGGCTTGTTTTTTACCGGATTTTACAACCATGTATTGAGGCGCCGTTGTTCTTTGATTACCTGCTTTGATTCATTACGGAATTTGAAATCAGTGTGTCACGTAATGATCTGAATCAATCGGAGTCATTGTTCCGATCAGAGAAAATGGAGATCAATGAAGCCTAGGTCAGGTAAAGCGTTAGACCTAATGCAAAGCCCAATGTAGGGGGCAGGGGAGCTAGATCAGCCTCGGTTCACGACTGATCTGCCGCTTATAGCGAATTTAACGGTAATGAATTTACACTGATTCCGGACGGTTAACCGCGTTCCTGCTGGTAGAGGGCTGTTAAGAATTCCTCGATACTCTTGAATTTTTTCCCCTCGGCTGAGACGGTTTCAACTTTCTCACGCGCTTCGGTAGACGAATATCCCAGGCTGAGAAGTGCCTCATATGCTTCGCCGTAAACATCGGTATTTGCTTCGTCGGTGGGGAATTCTTTCGCGACAATCAATGCGAATTTTGTCATTTTACGCCTGAGCTTAGCAACGATTCGTTCTGCGACAGCAGGCCCGATTCCCGGCAGCGTGGTGAGTTGCTTGACGTCTTTTTCTTCGATGGCCGTCGCGACTTCCTTTACAGGACGCACCATCGCACGCAACGTCTTTTTGACACCAACTCCATCGACCGAGCAAACCAGCTCAAAGAACTCGCGCTCGGCATGACTCATAAAGCCGATGATGCGGGGAGTCAGTCTCCCTTTTTGCGGATTGCCTTCGATGTACTGGATGGTTTTCAGACTGACTTCCTTGCCAATCAGAGGCTGCAGTTGGCGGCGGACAAATTCCGGGATGAAGACCTGATAGTCAAAGGCCCCTACCGAGATAATCGCCTCAGATAAACTGAGTTCAACAAGTTCGCCGCGAATATTTGTAATCATGTTTGCTCATTCAGGATGTTAATTGGTGAATTCACATGTCAGAAGCAGGTGACGCGAATCGTATGATAATGGCACAATGCGGCCGCAAACGCGTCCGCAACGTCATTCGGTTCGAGAATCGTTTTCAGGCCGAGTTCTGTTTTGATGGCGTGCTGGATCTGTTCTTTGGAAGCACGGCCACTGCCGGTAATCAATCGTTTAATCTGAGTCGGTGTGTAATGGGCAACCGGTACGCCCGCATCATGGGCCGCGTATAAAATCGCACCACGGGCATGCGCCATGATGATGGAACTTTTGGGAAACTTAGGGGTCGTAAATACCTGTTCGATCACCATGATGTCAGGCTGAAATTCTTCAATGACTTCCCGAATTCCTGATCCGATTTCATGCACGCGGGATGCCAGATTGGCGTCCTTAGTAGAACGGATGATTCCCCCTTCGCAGAGTACAGGACCTTTCAATGAATATTCCAGCAACGCGTAGCCAGTCCGATTGAGCCCTGGATCGATTCCCAGTAAACGAGTCGGTGTTACTAATTTTTCATCATCCGTTGTCGAGTTTAAATTCATGCACGGCTCAATCGATTAATGTATTGATCTTACAGGATTAACACTAACCACGTCGCCACAAGCTGCCTTCCGGGCGATCTTCAACGGTGATCTGGCAAGCGGCTAAGCCTTCGCGAATTTTATCTGCAATATCCCAGTTTTTGCTGGTACGGGCATCTTTGCGAATTTCCAGGACCAGTTCCATTAATTGATTGACCAGCCCATCGTCGGCGGCCTGTTCTTTGTCAGGGGCCTTACGGAAAACGCCTAACAGATTCGACAGTTCCTTCAGCAGGCAGGCGCCAGCTTTGAGCGCTTCCACCATTTGCTCATTCTGTTTTCCTTCGCTATCCAGCTTCTGTGAATGGATCAATGCATTGAGTGTCGATCGAATTTCAAACAGAATTCCAATCGCACCGCCCGTATTAAAATCGTCATCCATGGCTTCCAGAAATCGCTGACGCAATTCTAAGAGTTGTTGGAAATATTCAGAAGGAGTCCCTTCCAGAGCAACCGATGGCTCGCGTTTTTCCGATGTGGGAAGGTTGTAAAAACTTTCGCCGGTAATCCGCTCGAAGGTTTCGAAGAAGCGATAAAATCCTTCAATTCCTTTGCCGGTTTCCTGAATGTTTTCATCACTGAAGGCAATCGGGCTGCGGTAATGTGTGGACAGCAGGAACAGACGCACCAGTTCTGGTGGATGGATGGCAAAAAGTTCCTTTACGGACGCGGCTCCATCTCTACCCGATAGCTTGTTTTTTTCTTGTGCTTCCTGGTCGACGGCCACATCACCGTGACGGTCGTGTTGGCCGCCAACTTTGCCTGCAGCATCGCTAGCCTGCATTAAACCATTGTGGACCCAGTAACGCACATAGGATTTTCCGGTGCAGCATTCGGACTGCGCGCGTTCATTTTCATGATGTGGGAACATTAAATCGAGGCCACCGCCATGAATATCAAATGAATCTCCCAGCAACTTGCGGCTCATAGCAGAGCATTCGATGTGCCAGCCTGGACGACCTGGTCCCCATGGACTATCCCACGCTGGTTCTCCCGGTCGGGATTTTTTCCAGAGGGCAAAGTCGGCTGGGTTTTTCTTTTTATCATTCGCTTCCACGCGTGTGCCCGCGATCATCTCTTCAATCTTGCGACCGCTGAGGCAACCATATTTTTTGTCTGCTTCTGCAGAGAAGTAGACATCGCCATCGAGGGGGTAAGCATATCCCTGGTCGATCAGAGATTGAATGATCTCCTGCATTTCCGGGATGTAGTCGGTGGCTTTGGGGAAGTCGGTAATGGTATCGACGCCCATAGTTTCCAGGTTATCGAAGTAATCCTGAGTCATTTCTGCAGCCAGCTTTTCGACCGTAGTATTCTTTTCGGCTGCTCTGTTGATCAGCTTATCGTCGATGTCGGTGATGTTGTTGACAAATTTGACTTCGTAATTATTGTATTTCAGGTAACGGGCGATGGTGTCAATGATCACCGGGCCAACCATGTGGCCAATATGAGCATGTTTATAAACAGTAGGCCCACATAGATAGATCCCGACTTTCCCCGGTTTGATCGTTTGGAAATCTTCTTTTTTTCGACTCAGAGTGTTGTAAATTCTTAGTGTCATTGTCTCAGATACCTGAATTACTTTCTGTTATCAATAAAAATGTGCCCGACTGGTTACAGGCTGTGATTTGTTTTCAATGTCTCATTTATCTTGTCAGCAGTACAACGGCATCGGCCGTCATCGCTTCCTGTCTTCCCACCGGGCCGACGCGTTCGCCAGTTTTGGCTTTGATGTTTATTTGCTGTGTTTGAATGTTGAGAATACTGGCGATCGATTCTCGAATTAATGGTTTGTAACTGACTAGTTTAGGACGTTCCGCTGAAATTGTGCAATCCAGGTTTACGATTTGCCACCCGGTCTGCTGAACTTCCTGAAACGCGGCTGCCAGCAAATCCCGGGAATCAGCGCCTTTCCAGCGTTCGTCTGTATTGGGAAACATTTCCCCGATATCTCCCAGACCAGCTGCTCCCAATAAGGCGTCAGTAATTGCGTGCAACAATACATCAGCATCACTGTGGCCGACAAGCCCCATTTCAAATTCAACAGGAACCCCTCCCAAGACCAGCGGATAGCCAGGTTCCAGCCGATGGCAGTCCTGGCCGTAGCCAATACGCAAATCGGGCAACTGATCTGAAGCTGGTTGTGGTGCCATGAGTTAGGGTCACAGGGTTTAAAGGTTTTTATTGAAGAAACGATGCTAATCTGTTCTTATGAATATGCCATTCCACGGCCTGTAAGAAAGCACGCAAATCATAGCTGGAGCGGTCTGACATGGCAATATGAGCCGATGTTCCGAAGTCTTTTTGTATTTATGATTAGCCTAAATTCGTGAAATTCACGGTTCGACTAACTCCGAACTCAAGAGTTGCATTTCCAAATTGACACAATTTTGGATTCCCGTTAGACTCCCGGTCCCATCTAATCTGCAAAAGACTTCATCTCACATACACATACAATTCTCTCTCACTTAAATCCTCTCATCCTCTAAATATTCATGAAGACACTTCTTCACAAATCATGGTTCCTGGTATTGGCACTGGTTTTTCTGGTTGCCACGATTACTGGTTGCGCGCTGATGGAAGAAGGGGCCGTTTTAGGATTAGGGAAATATGTGGATAAAAGAACAACCAAAAAACTCCCTTCCATTCCGGTTTCTCAGGATGCGATGCAGGTAGAAATTGTATTTATCGAGCGCCCGGTAGGCGATCCGCTTTTGGGTTCTACGCTTTGGGATGAAATTGATGAAATCGGTGCGGTCGGTTTGATGGATCAGGAGAATCTGAAACAGAACGGGTTCCGTGTAGGACACGTCAGTTCGGTTCCCCCGATGGCACTGCAGACTTTACTTGGTTTGAAGTCACACATCGGTGGGGTCACGGAACAGGAAGAATCTCTGCTGCTTTCTGGCCGCCGTTTGATACTGCGATCCGGCGTACCGACAGACATTCAAACCAGTGAATATTATAATCAATGCAAGCTGGAGTTGTTCAATGATGATGCGGAACAAGAGCTGGAAATCAAAGAGTTTGAACAAGCCCGTTGCGTGATGCGTGTGAAGGCACATAAAGTTCAGGATGGCTGGGCGCGTTTGGAATTTACGCCCGAGATGCACTATGGCGCACAGCAGCTGCGACGCACGCCAACCACGATTGGCTGGCAACTTGAAAACCGGCAGAATACAACGCCGTTATATAATCAGAAATTTGAAGTTACTCTCAACGTCGGAGAGATGACCGTCATTACGGCGGCAGACGAAGTCGCCCCAAATTCAGCCGGACGTCTTTTCTTTCGTGGGGATGATAATAAATCCGGCATCCAGAAAATCCTGGTCGTGCGATTGGCCAACATGTCGAAGATGAATGCCGTCCGTTCGAAATAACGGAATCAAAAAATAAAAGCGGGCTGTTTCTAGTGAAACAAGCCCGCTTTTTTCGTTTTTCAATTTCGGAAGTCTGATTAGACCTTACCGAAGATGGTTTTTCCGCTGGAGTAAAGGTCGTCACAAGCAATGCTCATTCGGTTCACGACTCCCATTTCTCCGGCTTTGAGATAGCTGCGAGGATCGTAGACTTTTTTGTTGCCGACTTCCCCGTCAATTTTCAAGACGCCATCATAATTTTTCATCATATGATCCACGACAGGACGCGAGAATGCATACTGGGTGTCGGTGTCGATATTCATCTTTACGACACCATATTCCAGTGTTTCACGCAGTTGGTCTTCAGGAGTTCCCGAACCGCCGTGAAATACGAGGTCGAACGCGGCTTCTTTGCCATACTTGGCAATCACGGCTTCTTGACCCTCTTTCAGGATTTCCGGTCGCAGCTTGACGGCACCTGGTTTGTAACTGCCATGCACGTTGCCGAATGTGGCAGCAAACATGTAGCGACCCAGACCGTTGAGTGCTTCGTAGACGGCTACCATATCTTCGGGAGACGTGTAAAGCTTGTCGGCGGGCTGGTCAGAGTTATCGACTCCGTCTTCTTCGCCACCGACTACACCGGCCTCTACTTCCAGAATGATTTCGTTCGGGGCACACAATTTCAGAAGCTCAACAGAAAGTTCGAGATTCTCTTTGAGAGGCAGCTCTGATGCGTCCAGCATATGAGACTGGAACAGGTTCGGCAGGCCTGCTTCACGACGTCGTGCGGTTTCTGCAATCAGTGGCTTTAGGAATGAATCGACTTTACCAGGTTGGCAGTGGTCTGTGTGTAAGGCAATCAGTACGTCATAGCGTTCTGCCAATCGGTGTGTCGCTTCAGCCAGAATGATCGCACCTAATACGGCGTCCTTTTGATCCAGACCAGAAGCAAATTGACCTCCGCCAGTAGAAACCTGAATGATTCCGTCTGATTTTTTATCTGAAAATGCTTTGAGTGCTCCGTTGATGGTCGTCAAGGAGGTCACGTTCATTGCGGGATAGGCATAGTTGCCTTCCTGGGCGGCATCCAGCATCGCTGCGTATTGAGCTGGGGTTGCAATTGGCATTGGATTTTCCTGTTCAGTTTAAAAAGTTTAAAAGGTGTTACAGTCTATTGATTCTGAAAATTCAAAGTCAAACTGACAAAATATGTTTGGCCTGTCCACGATTGTTTCTCGATGAGCTTGATTCGTTCATATTTACGACTGAATCTGAACTGCGTGGAACCGGAAAGGAATTCTTTAAAGAGGTCGGGTTGAGAACTCCGGCCATTTAAGAACTTTTTTACACAGAGTGTTCGAACGTTGAGTCAGCTTTTACCCTGTTTCTATACCGCTTATTATCAAATTCTGCCCCGGCATTCAAGTGTCAGGCGATTTCGCTTTCATGAATCTCGCCTGTTCCAGAACGCATAAAACCTCAAAAATTCCTACTCAGTATCAGGAAATGGCCCCCGTTACGGAAGCTTTTTCAAGAAATTAAAGCCGGATGAATTTTCGTCGGCTGATTTAAGTAGGGGAGGTGTTTCTGCAGCATTGATCTGCTGATACAGCTTCGGCTCAGGCGTATAGGCGATAACGCGTAAATCATCAAACAGAATCGAGCCCATCCCGTTGAGTGAGAGCGTTAAGATCAAATTGTCAGTTTGCGGGACTTCCCGGATCAGGTCAATTTTCTGCCAGCCACTTTGTGCATTCCAGTGCAGAGCTCCTCCCGGCCCCATAATGCTGTCCTGTAAAGTCGCTCCCTGCGGGTTGCCGGTAATGGGACTGGAAACTTTAACCCAGCCGGTCACATGCACGATCTGCCCACTGTGAACCGCGAGAGGAGGCGTCGTGACTTTTACCAAAGGACCTTCAATATGGACGGGCATCTGTTTGCGACTCAGAGGGGCTGCCAGCAGTCGCAGGCTGAAGTCTCCGGATTTCTTGTCGTGTGGATACAACTCGGCAATCGTTTGAGTACCTTCAATGGCATTTTGCTCGTGCTTCCAGCCTTCCACCACCCACGTGTCTATGTCTTCAAAATCGCCGGAACGTAACAGGTTGGCTTCAATGTTTTTCCCACTTCGTCCGATTTTTGAGATCATTTCCCAATGGTCAGGCAGGGTGCTGTAAGAGATGGTATAAGGGCTTGTTATCGCAGACGAGAGTGTACGCGTCGCTTCGCGCCATTGACTGCGTTGCAAAATACGGAGCATCTGCATCGAATCGCGTGCATGAGTGCGTGCGGCATGAAAGTCCTGAGCAGTCAGAGCCCCTTCAGCCTGTTTTGCTAAGCTCAGAGCGCGATCCAGAATCGCTGGACCATCCATACGGGCGATCTGACTAACGCCCAGCTGAACCAGCTTGGCATTGGTTTTCTGGCAGCGTTCCAGCTTCGCACGACACAATTGCACACTGGTTTCCGCAGAAGGCCGGCTCAGAGAGGCAACCTTTTGCCGCAGTTTTTCGATCAAGCCCTGATCCGAGGTCATGATAATAATGGAGGTCATGTCAAATTTCGGAATCGTAATCTGCACGCCGCCGTTGACTCGTTTGCGGTCTAAATTTTTAATTTCCGTGGTACTTAATTCCCAGACCGAGGCGGAAACATTCCCTCCAGGAATCACAATCGTGGCGTCATTGCCGGCCATCTGATCGGGCACAAACTGAGAACCCTCTCGATACCAGACTGGTAAAATCAGAGTTCCATATTCGGAGTGAATAATCGCGGCCTGCATTTCCTGGCGCGACTGATTTTCTCGCTGAATTTGTATTTCCCGCTCTGACAGAAGCTCATCTCGCAGTAATCGTTTGGCGCCGGAATTTTTAAACGCGGCACTCAACTGCTTGATCCGTGGTGTTTCTTGTTGTCGCAAACTGAAAGGAACATGGGAAATCACAGACCCCGTCGCCAGCCAGTGTTCGATCAGATCGATTTCCATATTCAACTGGCGAATGACCAGTTTTCGTTCCAGTGCCCCTGGAATGGTTGTGTCATCAAGTCGTGTTGTCGTCCAGTAAGCATTACCGCGACAACCTGCAGAGAGGGTCGCGTAAGTCTGTAAACGAATTTGTTCTGGCTCAATGATGATCGGAGATTTATTTGACAAACTTCTCCAGCGCACGTTCGCCGAAGTCGGCTCGGTCTGGATCCAGGTCCACAGAAAGCGGCCGGGGGCAATCCGCGTTTTCTCGATCAACGTATCGCGGTACTGCAGTAGGCTGATGTCGCTGTTGAGAATATGGGGGCTGGAGCCAATCATCGAAACTTCGCGCGCGATCTGTCGTTCTTTTCCCAGAACATCAGCCATGATCGGGCGTTTGAACTGCTGGTCAGCACTTTGGATCTGTCCCACACGACTGCGGATTTCGTCCCACTGTTTTCCCGGGATTTGTGTACCCAGGTTCCAGAAAATGATCGGTGCGGTCTGCTTGTCAAAGGGAATCAGCGTGGCATCGCGTGAAGGCAGCCAGGAACCGTCCTGCGCTTGTGGGCGGGGAGGCGTTGCCATCGCCCAGAGACCGTGACTGCGTAATTGTGAGAGAAACTGGTAATCATCGAACTCAGGTGCCCAGATGACATTCAAACCAGTCCGTTTGAGTTCTGACAGTTCCTCACCATGAAAACGGGACATGCGAGGAAACATGGGTTTACCCTGCAATTGAACTCGATCTAAAAGAAACTCAACGATCGGTTTCGAATGTTGTTTATTCAAAGCAGCCGCGGTTTGCAGGACTCTCTGGTTCGGATGAACAATCGGCGAGAGTTTCAAGTCATCTATCAGAAATTCAACTTTGTCTGATGAAGAACGAGTCACGATCAGCACCCGTTCCACATACATTTCACGGGTATCTACCTGTCGAAGTTTACTGCGTCCGCGTAAGAGTCCCAGTGATTGATTGACCAGCGTATCAGTTGTAGTGCATTTCAGTTCCTGCCACTTACTTTCATCGGTATAGGTATCACCAATCAGATAGATCCGCGCCGGCGTACCCGTTTCCGGATCGATTTGATGGGGCAGAACTGCTTCTAATCCGATTCGTGTACCGCGTCGATTTGATTTGAACCAAAGAGACGCCGTCAATTCATTGATGATGCGGCTGGAAGGCAAACGGTGGGAAAGTTCGATCAACGATCCCAGATTCCCGGTGACGATTTGTAAATGTTCGCACGCCGCACCTTCGTGGGGGACAGTCGTATTCCTTACATGCCATTTCTTTTGGGCCTGCGAAGAATCAATGCGAACTTGCCAGCTGACTTTCGATGTGTCGTCAAAATTGGCTTGAAATGTTTCCGCGCGCAACAACGACGACCCGAGTAGTTCCAGAACCAGAACTACCAGGAAAATGCTTCGTACTTGAATCAGCTTACCGATTTTTGATGGCATCAATGCCCAGACTCAAACCCATCCTTGGGATAAAAACAAAATGAAAAGGTCGATTACTATACCGATTTGCACAACAATGTCTGCTGAATTTCCAGCAGCGGGAATGAACGCTAGCCGAATAGCTTTCCCAGCTTACATAAACCGATCGTCGTTCAGCATTCTTAACGAATTGTTGTTCGCTGTCCGGTTTTCGTTGCAGTTGGCCAACAAACACGTTGTTTTTTCTCAACGTGCTGTTGAATCAGCTAAAAATGGCTTCAAACCATGAGGATTTTAGAAGAAATTGCAATCTTCGCCAATACGAAGCCTCCCCTTTTTGCGAAACTGATCAAAGGTCGCTATCGCAGTCAAGGTTTTCGAAGTTCTTTGATAACGGCAACTTATCGCAAATCCGTTATTAAATATTCATAATCGGCATGAAATCTGTTCTATTAGATCTCAGTTCTCCTATGTGGATTGTGAATTTTGATGAAAGTACTGGCACTAACTGAGAAATGAAATTTATGAATACCCGACTGACCGACGAATCAGATAGTGCAAGTTTGCCCCGCGAAGTAATTGATCTGGGCAAGAAAATTTCTGAGCTTCCGCGCGAGCATCAGGCGCAATTAGAAGTTTCCTATTCTCGTGTCGTAGAATCAGTTAAACGCCGTAGACGGATTCTGGGATTGATTCAGGAAGCACTGGCCCAACTCCGTTTGGATGTGAAGTATCTGATGTTTGATCTCGACGTCACCAAAAAAGAACGCGATGAACTCAAAGCACGTCTGGAAGAAACTTAATTTTCCCGAGTCGCGCGATCCAAATTCGCTTCTGCTTGTAGCTGGCGCTCAGTTTGACGTGACCAGACTTGTGCCAGGATGGTTCCGGTCAGCATACAACCAAACATATACAGCGCAGGCGGCAGTGCGATCATTTCCTGGCCCGGAAACAATTGCCCCGCCAGAACTGCTCCTAAACCAGCGTTCTGCATGCCAACTTCCAGAGTCAATGCCCGACGCATCGGTTCATTCAATTTGATCACCGCGCCCGCAAGATATCCAAAAAGGTATCCCAGCAGGTTGATCACCAGCAACGCGACTGCCAGAGAAAGAAACACATTCTGCAGCCGCTCCTGATTCAGGCTGATTATCGTGGCAATAATCCACAGGATGGAGAGATTGGCAAACGTCGGCCCAAACACCTGCATCAGGCGGCTGAATCCGTGATGCATTCGCGACAGCAGATGTCCCAGAATCACAGGGAGCACCACTTGAGTCAGTAGTTTGATGAAGGAATTCTGGGCGAGTTCTAACGCATTGATATCAGTTCCTGAAACGGCGACATACAGCACAAGTGGCACGAAGAGCGGCGAGAGCAGGGTGGCGGATGTGGTCAGACAGACCGAATAACTTACATTGCCCCGTGCCGCCAGCGTCAGCACATTCGAAGCCATCGCACCAGGAACACAACCAACCAGAATCACGCCAATTCGTAATTCGGGTTGATCCAAAAAGAACAGACTCATCAGGAATGCCAGTCCGGGCATCACCGTATATTGCACAAATGTGCCACTCAAGACGGTATGCCAGCGGCGGAAGACATCACGGACTTCATTCCCAGGCAGCAGAGAACCGATCACAAACATCGTCGCTGTGAATAAATAAGGCAAATATGGCTGCGATGCATGAAACGGGTGAAAAACGCCGGGAATCATCCGATCCCAGAAGACAGCCACCGCAGACAGCAGAATCAGCCAGAAGAGTAAAAAACGTTGCAGCATGGTTGCGAAATCCGGTGGCGGTAAAGGTTCTGTTGAATTGGGATCTCAATATTCTGAGAGGTTCACAGCCGCGATCATTTGTTGATGGTTCTGAATTGGTTATGATCCCTGACTGTAAACAATGTGTTCCTGAATTTCTATGAATAATAACATAATGATGAATGCGGACCATCTGGCCGATTTTGTAGCCAACTTTGAAGAAGCCGGGCAACTCGTCCGTATCTCGGCTCCTGTGGAGTCCGAGCTCGAAATCGCCGCGATCACCGAGCATGTCATCAAATCCAGCCAGGATGGACTCGCACCCGCACTCCTGTTCGATCAGGTGAAAGGGCACAAGGTTCCCGTCTTAACGAACCTGTATGGCAGTCTGCCTCGAATGCTGCAGATCTTACGCGCCGATTCTCTGGATGCGATCGCCGATCGCGTCGCCGGTCTGTTATCGCCCGATCTGCCGGAAGGCTGGCTCGACTCGCTAAAGATGATTCCGCAGTTCTCACAACTCCTCAATATCAAGCCCCGCATCGTCAAAACAGCCAGTTGTCAGCAGGTCGTTAAACTCGGCCGCGATGTGAATCTTAGCGAATTTCCATTGTTGAAATCCTGGCCCGACGAAGTCTTTCCCACAATCACAGCCGGGCAAATTGTCACCTTTGATCCGGATACCAATGCCCGTTTTGTGAATGCACGTCCGATTCAGGTTATCTCCGACCAACAACTGGCGATTCGCTGGAGTCAGCACGATGCCGGCTATCAGCTGATGCTGAAATATCAGTCCCGCAAACAACAGATGCCCGTCGCCATCGTACTAGGCGGCGATCCAGTTGGCCTCTATTCGGCGCACGCGCCGTTACCTTCTCTGACCGACCCTTATGCCTTCAGCGGTTTTCTGCGCAATCGATCTCTGGACCTGGTCAAAGGACGGACCATTGATCTCGATGTTCCCGCGCACGCCGAAATCGTCATGGAAGGCTTCATCGATACCACCGCCGATCCGCTGGAAGTCGGACAGGTAGCTAACCCGACGGGCTATTACAGTCCAGCAGAAAAAGTCCTGCCGCTCCATCTGTCCGCGGTCACCCATCGCGCCAATCCGATCTGGCCTGCTCTGATTCCCGCCGCAGTCCCGGCAGAAGAAGGCCTGTTTTCACAAGCCACCGAACGCATTTTTCTTCCACTGTTAAAACTACTGGTTCCCGAACTGGTCGACGTCCATTTTCCGCCGTCAGGAACGGGCCGCTATCTGATGTTTGTCAGTATTCAGAAATCCTATCCGCATCAGGCCCGTCGTGTCGTGAATGCATTGTGGAGTCTGGAACGTTTATTATCATTAAAGATGATTGTCGTCGTAGATCGCGACGTGAATGTGCACAACGAATCTGAAGTTTGGTACCATGTCAGTACGAATGTGAATCCGGGCCGCGATCTGATTTTCTCCGAAGGCCCCGGCGACGACTACGATCATAGTGCAACAGTCAAGGGTATCGGTCACAAACTGGGGTTCGACGCGACTCGCAAATCAACCGCAGAAGGGCATCCCCGTGAATGGCCGGAAGCATTACAAATGCCGGCAGAAATACAACAACGCGTACAGAGCCGTCTTGATGAACTCGGCCTTTCCTGAAAGAGATTGAATCGATACCGAAGTTATGAATGTAGATAAAACCGGCTCACGAGTGCAGCAGATGTTTGGCGAAATCGCCCCCCGCTATGATTTTATGAATCATTTCCTTTCTGGGGGTGTCGATTATTACTGGCGCTGGCGCACCGTCCGCAAAGTCGCCCCGGCTGGCGCTGCTCCGATTCTGGATGTCTGCACGGGCACCGGCGATCTCGCGATTTCATATTTCAAAAAAACCGGAGGCAAAACAAAGGTCGTCGGTGCTGACTTCACTCACGAAATGTTGAAGCTGGCACTGAAGAAAAACAAGAGCGAATTGCTCTCCTTTCTCGAAGCAGATACTCAAGAGCTCCCTTTTGTCGACGATCAGTTTCAGATTGTCTCGGTCGCTTTCGGATTAAGAAACGTCGCCGATACCAGACAGGGACTCAAAGAAATGATCCGCGTCTGTCAGCCCGGCGGTCAGGTCGCAGTACTCGAATTTTCGATTCCCACAAACCCTTTGTTTCGCGCCTGCTATCAATTTTATTTTCGACATATCCTCCCAAAAATGGGACAATTACTGGCCCGTAACCAGCAGTCGGCCTATAACTATCTGCCGGAGTCCGTCTCCGAGTTTCCGCACGGCAAGAAACTGGCTGATATGATGGATGAATGCGGTTTGCAGGGAACCCGCTGGTATCCACTCACCTTCGGGATCGCCACGCTATATGCCGGCGTGAAACCGGTTGAACCGAACGCAGCGATCACTGATTCAGAATAAGTTCAGAAAAAGAAAACGAGGGATGCCCTCATGTCAAATGTAGTCGTAGCAATTACCGGCGCCAGTGGCGCCATCTATGCCGTTCGCTTGGTCGAAGTACTGATGGCCGCCGGTCGTACCGTGCATCTGACGATCAGCTCTTCCGCCGCGCATGTCATGAAACACGAACTTGGCTTAAAAATCGATCTGGATAACTTTGATCCCCATCAATTGCTCCCGGATCATGCCAGTCTACCCGCCGACAGCACGCTCAAAAAAATGAGACATACTTCCAACGAAGATTTCGCGCTGAGTTCCGTCTTAGGCGAATCCGATCTGCAGCAGGGGAAACTGGTCTATCATCACTATCAGGATTTTTCCGCAGGAATCGCCAGCGGTTCTTTTTTGACGGATGGAATGGTGATTTGCCCCTGCTCCATGGGAACGCTGGGCAGCATCGCCTCGGGTGCCTGTGGCAATTTAATTCATCGTGCCGCCGATGTGCATTTGAAAGAACGCCGTAAACTGATTCTGGTGGCTCGCGAAACACCCCTCGGCTTGATCCCACTGGAAAACATGGTCCGCCTGACTCAGGCCGGGGCCACAATCATGCCTGCTTCGCCCGGTTTTTATCATAACCCGATGACGATTCATGATCTGGTGGATTTTATTTCCGGCCGCATCTGCGATCATCTGGAAATCAAACACGACATCCATCAACGCTGGGGCAGTTAAGAATCAGCAAACGTTGATCGAAGCTGCCACTGCAGTAATTCTGTCCACTCTCGTCAGCGGGCTTCATTGCGATTCGACCGATTTCCGGTTAAAAAGAACCGGTTAAAAAGAAACAGAGAAACACGTACGATACCACAACGAACGGACTGATCAACCAATGGAACGGAAGGCCTCCGTGGAAGCAATTTCCCGCATTCATCAACTCGATACCAGCGTGATTAATAAAATCGCCGCCGGTGAAGTGATCGAGCGCCCTGCGAGTGCCGTTAAAGAGCTGCTCGACAACAGCGTCGACGCGCTGGCAACTCGCATCGAGGTCGACATTATGAATGGCGGAGCCGACCTGATTCGCGTTGTCGATAACGGCGAAGGCATTCATCCCGACGATCTATTACTTGCCGTTTCCAGTCACGCCACCAGTAAAATTACTTCCGCCGATGATCTGTTCAGCGTGAAGACTATGGGCTTTCGCGGCGAGGCTCTCGCTTCGATTTCCGAAGTCAGCCGATTTCGCATTCGTACACGAACCGCCGATCAATCGCAAGGGCTTGAGTTCGAAGTCAACACGGGAACCGCCAGCAAACCACAACCTTGCGGCTGTCCGCTCGGTACCGCTATCGAAGTCAGGCAACTCTTCGCCAACACACCCGTCCGGCGGAAGTTTCTGAAAACGACCAAAACGGAATTCGGCCACATCAGCGAACAGTTCACCCGCGCGGCTCTCGCACACCCGCGATTGTATATGGTCTTGAGACACAATAATAAAGTCATCTTTGATCTGCCTCCTTCTGATAATCTGATCGATCGTCTGCGACTGTTTTACGGCAAAAAACTGTCTGACCATCTGATCTGGGTCGAGTCTGAAGTCGATGACATTCGCATTTGGGGTTACGTCTCTCATCCCAGCGAAAATAAATCAACTCGCAAAGGACAGTACCTGTTTCTGAATGGCCGCTGGATTCAGGACCGTACTCTGCAGCACGCGTTGACCGAAGCCTATCGCGGCTTATTGATGGTCGGACGACAGCCAATTTCATTTCTGTATCTCGATATGCCTGCTTCGATGGTTGATGTGAATGTGCATCCCACCAAATCCGAAGTCCGTTTCCGCGACGGCCAGCACCTGTATCGCCAGTTACTTTCGACTTTGCGTAGCCAGTTCCTCAGCATGGATCTACAGTCGCAGATGTCTCTGGGGAAAAAAGGCGACATCAATCCTGCTTCGATCACGCCGCCTCTTACGCCGCAACAGCAGCAGAGCCAAATGGATTTAACCAGCTGGGCCAAAGACCAACTGGGCCAAATTGCCAAAGATCACCCTGCAGTCCAGATCAGTTCTGCCCCGCGTTCCATTTCATCGACGCCCGACCTCGCAGCTCCCTTTACCAGCAAAGATGCGATTCCACTTTCTCACTTCCAGCATGTTGCTGAGCAGCTGCATTCATCACGGGGGCAGTCATCACCGGAACAGTCAGCATTGGCAGAACCAGCCGACCTCATCATGCCCCACATTGATCGACCAGAAGATCAATTCGCCGAAGCAGCAACCGTGGATCTCAGACCGATTCAGGTTTTGAACTGTTACATCGTCGTCGAAATTAAAGGCGCGCTCACAATCATCGATCAGCATGCCTTGCATGAACGGATCATGTACGAGTACTTCCGCAAACGCGTTCTCGCTCAATCGGTTGAAGCACAAAAGTTACTCGTCCCTCTCACGATTGAAATGAGCGCCAAAGAAACCGCCCTCATTCTCGACCACGCTGAAATGCTCGGCAGTTTCGGTCTCGGCATCGAAGAGTTCGGCGGCAACACGCTGCTCGTAACCAGTTATCCCGTGATGCTCAAAAAGGCCAACCTCGAACAGCTCGTACGCGACATCGCCGACAACCTCGATAATTCCAAACAACCCTCAAGGCGGGATCTGCTGGATGATCTGATCACGATGATGTCCTGCAAAGCCGCCATCAAAGCAGGACAGCGTCTGACGCAGGAAGAAATCCTCAGCTTGCTGGAACAGCGTCATCTGATCGACGATGCCCATCACTGCCCCCACGGCAGACCCTCGGCCCTGGTTCTCAGTCACGCCGAACTTGATCGACAGTTTGGACGCATGGGGTAGCCAGACTGGCAGTCGTGCAATCTCTTCACTACGCAAGTTTGCTTCTTTGAACTTCATATTTCTTGATAACTTCAAGTCGGTGTTGGTTTCATTGTTTTCCTGTTTTTCCGGTGTGAAATAGATATCTTGACACCCTCGTGACGATTCCCAAGATGTGCTACATGCATCGGGCGCGCGAGTGAGCATTCTCAAAGCCATTGAGATTTCTGCACCTGCTGAAGCGAGCACTATAAAAGTCCCTTTGTAGAGCACGATTTGAGCGGCGATCCCTGGCAAGGTTTGGTTATGAGCACCATTTATCGAACGCTTATCAAACGCATTGGGAGCTTGATCATCACCTGTTGAACGGTGATCAGTGACCGTTCGAAGCAGGATGGCGCGTCGACTCTGCTTGACTCCCTCACGCCGCTGAAGAAGATGGTTCGCAGTCGCAAGACAGCCGATAAACAACTCACGGCAATACCAGTAAAGCACACACCAGAACAACATCAACAGATCCTCCATGATGAAAGAAGAACAGCACCGAATCGGCAGACAGAATCGACCGACCCCACACGAGCGCATTGGCCCGCGCGATCAAATTCTAATCGATGACAACAAGCAGCCCGCAGATGAAAATCGAGCAGTAGAAGTGATCAAATTAGCCAATCCACTGAGCGGCACGGCGCGAGCCGCCGTTGGTGTGTAGCCCATGTTTTAGATAACGGTAACTGTCGCCATTCCGCTTACAAGAATCGTCAGCAAATCAGTCGCTTAAAGTAAACAGTCCTCCAACAAGTTCTCACTGTACAGGAACGGACTCATGCCATTTATTCGTGTATTTTCGTGCCTTTCGTGGTAGCAAAAATTAGCCCAGTGGCGACTTCCAGTTAGTGCTGAATCACCCTCTCAGACCGTCTCGTATTCAACGAGGCTCGACTGAGACCAATAAATCTTACCAGGCAGTTTGAGGTCACCATTCGGGCTCATACCAATCGGCCTGAGGTAAATCCCTCGTGGAAATTTGTGAAAAAATATTTGAGTAATATTCATAAGTTCTTAATATATAACGACTTGATTAATGAAGTGGCATTTCATAAATGGCGTTGACAAAAAGGCGGGGACGGGTAGACTAATTGAACTGATTTGGGAAATCAGTCTTTTTTATGCGCCGAAAGGATGCACTCCATTATTTCCTGGTTCATTCCATATATCCTTTCTTTCAATTCTTGATACTGGAGAAGTCTTTATGAAGATCCAACGTAAATCTGGTTTTACCCTGATCGAATTGCTGGTTGTGATTGCAATCATCGCCATTCTGATCGCACTGCTGCTGCCTGCTGTTCAGCAAGCCAGAGAAGCAGCCCGCCGTTCACAATGCAAGAACCAGTTGAAACAAATTGGTCTGGCAATGCACAACTACCACGAAACATTTCAGTCGCTTCCCCTGGGAGGCGTTCAATCAACATCAGAACATAATGGCTCGCCTTTAAACTTTAACCGAGATTGTTGGGGTTACGCTTCTCGTATTCTCCCTTATATTGATCAGGCTCCCATGTACAACACCATTAACTGGAGTGTCCGTTCAAATGGAAATTCGACCGTCAACCGAGAGCAACGCCTGGAACGGATTCCTGTATTCGTTTGCGCTTCAGATGATGAGATTTCGACGGAAAGTACCAATACCACATGGGGTGCTCGAATTTATAACTACGTCGTTTGCTTCGGGACAACAACCTATGATGCGCGAACACTAACACGGGGAGTGACCACTGTTGGTAAAGCCGGCATGTTTGAATTCGACCGTGCCGTTAAGTTTCGTGATTGCCGGGATGGATTATCAAATACCCTGATGGTGGGAGAAATCATTACTCCCGTTCGCTATAACACGTGGGGAGCAATGGGACGTACCGGTAACGTAATGGGTACTGGTTTTACCGCGTATTACAATCCAAATACTCAAAATGATGATGAATTGCTTCGCTGTCATGCCGACCTGGGAGCAAACCTCGGAGCACGCTGCACGCAGTCTCCTCCAGAAGGTGGTATCGGTGGGCAAGAATATCACAAACATGTCGTCTCGCTTCGGAGTTGGCACACCGGCGGCGTGCACGTTGCACTGGGTGATGGTTCTGTCCGCTTTATTAGCGAAAATGTAGACTTGGGAACCTATCGTGCTCTTGCTGGTCGCAGTGAGGGATTGGTTGTCGGCGAATACTAAGCATCGACCACTTCATTTGATCCGTTCACGCACAACGTCTGTGCCTGAACGTGGTTTCTATTGAAAACAGTATGCCAACGAGACTCGATCATTCTGGCAGAAACAGAAAAGAAATCGCGCTTTATGAAATATTCAACTCTACTGACAATGGCCACTTGCTTTTTAATGGGCTGTGGAACAGCCGACGATGGTCACCAGAGTATTTCCGGTCAAGTGACTTGGAATGGTGAACCGATATCGGATGGAAAAATATCCCTGATGACAGCAGCGGGCGTGACCGATGCCGGTGATATCACAAATGGTGTATTTACCCTGAGGACCACCCCCGGAGAAAAAAAAGTGATCGTCACTGCGGAAAAGCCTGCCGGCTTTTCGCGACAAGAAGAGCGGGTTCCTGAGCCCGAGCCTGTTTTTTATCAGTACATTCCCGCGAACTATAATACCAAGACAGAATTGAAAGAGCAGGTTGAGGCTACGACCGAAACACTGACTTTCAATCTGGAAGGCAAGGAAATTAAACCACCCAAAAAATGAGTGGGGGTGTGAGACCGCTCATGAAATTGGTTTGAGATTTCATGGCAGTCGCCTGAGTTTCAAAGAGGGGTTAAGACAAAGCCCCTCTTTTTTCGATGGTAAGTGCAGTTCACTCTGGCTGCATTACTTTCGGCTTCAATCCTTCTGTATTTCTCTCAAAATCGCAATATGCGAGTTCACAAACCGGTCAATTAGTTCTTTCAAGATTTCAACTTATTGAGCGGCACGGCGCAAGTCGCCGTTTGACGAGAATAGATGCGTTTCAAAAAACGGTGGCTCGCGCCATTCCGCTCACAAGAATCGTGAGTAATCAGTAAAGCCAAAGGGCAGAGGTCCTCTGTTTTCTCCCCATACTGGAACCGTCGCAATCCAAAAAAACGTGTGATTTCGATCCTTTCGTGGTAGCCAAAAGAATCCTCCCGCTAGTAAAATTGCATCGAGTTACGGCAATTCAATCCGATGTGAAATCTTTCCTGCAGCGCTTTGGAGAAGAACACGATGCTCTCGATCCTGGGACAGCAACAGAGACAATGTGACGGATCAAGGAGGCAATTCCTCAAGATTGGTGGTCTGGCGCTGGGAGGGCTTTCTTTGCCTCAGATCTTGCAGGCAGAAGCACAAGCGGGTGTAACAGCTAAGCCACTAGGTCACAAAGCGGTCATCATGATTTACCTCTCTGGTGGTCCCTCTCATCAGGATATGTACGATCTGAAGATGGAAGCACCAGCGGAAATTCGCGGTGACTTTAAACCGATCGACACGAATATTCCCGGCATCCAGATTTGCGAACATCTGCCGCGACTGGCCACGATGATGGATAAATTCGCCATCATTCGCTCCCTGCACGGCTGCCCCGATCAACACGCTTCTGATCTCTGCATGAGCGGCTGGCCCATTGGTGGCGAGGGACGGCAGTCGGGACATCCTTCACTCGGTTCTGTCCTCTCCAAAGTGCAGGGACCAGTCGACAAAGCCGTCCCGCCGTTTGTTGGTTTGAGTATCAAAAGTAAGCATGATCCCTATTCTAATCCCGGCTTCTCCGGTTTTCTCGGTAAATCGCATGAGGCACTGCAGCCGACGGGCGAAGGCATGGATAACATGCGTCTGCAAGGCATCTCGCTGGATCGGCTCCGCGATCGCAAAGCGTTGCTGTCAGGCTTCGATACATTCCGCAATTCCACAGACGCGGCTTACGACGGAATGGATGCTTTCTCACAACGGGCCTTCGACGTTTTGACATCAAGCAGGCTGGTGGAAGCGATGGACCTCGACAAAGAAACGCCCGCCGTCCGAGATCGCTATGGTCGAGGTGATAACTCTCCCGCCTTTGGAGAAGACGCCGGCCCCCACTGGCTGGATCAATTCCTGATGGCCCGCCGCCTGGTCGAAGCGGGCGTCCGCTGTGTCACACTTTCCTTTGGCAGCTGGGACCGCCATCATTCGAATTTTGCGCGGCTGCCTTTGCAGTTGGCGAAGTTTGATCAGGGAATCACAGCGCTTGTGGAAGATCTGCACGCACGCGGATTGCAAAACGATGTCAGCGTGATTGCCTGGGGAGAATTTGGACGCACACCCCGCATCAACAAGGACGCCGGCCGCGATCACTGGCCGCAGGCCTCGTGCGCACTATTGGCTGGTGGCGGCATGCGAATGGGGCAGGTCATCGGTTCCACCAATCGCCTGGGCGAAGTCCCTCAGGATCGCCCACTACATTATCAGAATGTCTTCGCCACACTCTACCGTCAACTGGGTATCGACCCCATGACCACTACAGTTTCCGATCCCGCCGGCCGCCCGCAATACACGCTCGATATCCGCGAACCGATCGCAGAGCTGATCTGAATTTTTTTTCTACCACGAAAAACACGAAAAGCACGAAAGAAAGAATGGGTGGGCCCGGATGCATATCCGGGCCGAGCGCAGCGAGCAGGAAACGGTTAATGGATGCGACTGATTTTCTATTTGGGATCCACAATATCAGCCTGTATAACGGGGGAACGTTTTCTGCTGCATTACTCAATGATTCTGAGGTTCTTCCGTTGGCTGCTACAATCCCGAATTTCATTCGAAACGACTCGCTTTCCAGTAGCTTTCAAAAAGGATGAAAATACTATGGCTGAGGACCCGTTTGCAGAACTGGAACGGAATGCACTGGAGTTTCAGCGCCAGATCGAACAGATTCCTGAAGAAATAATCATAGGTCTGGTTGGTCAAAGTGGCGCTGGTGGGGTCAAGGGAGTCAGTGATGCCTGGTATCTAGTGGTGCACCTGGAAGCCTGGAAAAATGCTGCAGGGGAAGTCAACCGAGAAAAATTGCGAGTCGAATTTCCGGTGTCAGAAGAAGTACTCTCTGACTATATGAATGGAATCAAGGGCTATTCAGTCTTAAAAATTAAGGCACGCCTGGGACAGCATCCCGGTGGTTACTTGCAGGGACTGGCATCGGAACTGATTTCAATAGTAGAAATGGATTCAGAATTATCGCAGATCGCCGAGGAATTACAGGAGCCGGTGATTCTCATTGATCCACAGTTTGGCAATTTGACTTTGGATCGCACGGTGGACTGGTATCGTGCGACTGTGAAGTGGGGAGGTGTTGAGGTTGACTTGGATTTATCTTGTGATGATGCTGACGATGTCCAGAAAACACTGGATGTTGCCCGAAAACTCTGGGAACAGGAGATCGAATGGTCAGTACGGGTTAAGGACTTTGCAGTCAAAGAGTTACTCGAGAGTAAGAACGGGTTATGGCTGGAGGAAGACGAGGCGGAAGTCACACCAGACGAGTTCAAGAATCGGATGGTGATTGAGACAATTACGATCTACTCTGACGGTAACTTTGAATTCTGGCACAATGATGGCGACCTTTTCTGGGGTCATGCAATCCAGATTAGTGGAAATTTGGCCGAAGGATTAACGGATGCGGATACACCTGGTTGAGCTACTCATAAGCCGGGTCGAGCGTAGCGAGCAGGAATCTGTCAGAGAACTCGAACGGAAATGGCAAGTCATCGCCATCCATTTTGTAGCAGAGGCGACCTTGTGTGGTCGCCCACGGGAGCTTTTTCCTTCGTGGTTATCACAGCCAACCGACAGAAGAAGTTACCGATTATGATGGCCCTGATGGAACGCCGTTGTTTACAATAGGATCTCTCGTCAATTCAAACTGAAAATTCTCGCTTCAAGAAAGTTGTCACTATGCAAAAACAAGCCGCTTGCCTTTGTCTGGCCCTGACATTCCTGGTTCCGACTCTACTGAAAGCCGAAAAGAATGCGGATCTCAAACCCGTGCTGACCAAAATTGACAAACCGACTCAGACCGAGACCTTCGATGGTAAAAAACTCGGCAAACAATGGGCGGCGAATAAAGGGGAATGGACGATCACAGACGGCGTGCTCACCGGTAAAGAACTGAAGGCCGACAAACATGCGGCCGTGTTGACTTGGAAACTGCCACATCGGAATTCAGCTCTCCGCTGTTCCTTCCAGCTCAAGGATGCGAAGTTTTTTCATGTGAGCCTGAATCATCCCCAAGGGCATCTATTCCGCATTATGATCGACCAGAAAGGCATGACGCTGCGGACTGACAAAAATAAAAAAGACCCCCAGTCCAAGCCGATTACGTTAGCGCAAGCCAAAGCAAAAATTGATCCTGTCAAGTGGTACACACTGCAACTGGAAATGCAGGGAGACAAAGTGGTCGCCCAAATCGACAATGGTTTAAAAGTAGAGGGGCAGCATCCTTCATTGGACAGCAAGAAAACCGGCTATCGATTCATCATGAAAGGCAATGCACTTTTGCTCGACGATCTGACTGCCTGGAATCTGGATGATTAAAGGGATCTAGCGTAGGGGCGGATTCATGTGTCCGCCCGCGGTGTGGAATCGTTCTGACTTCCTGATTTGTTCGTTTTCACTGCTACCTTCTGTTGCCTCGGTCAATCCCGGATTGTATCAGGGACCACCCCCAATGTTCTAACTTTCGGGTGGGCCCGAATGTAATTCGGGCCGAGCGCAGCGAGCAGGAAGTTTCAGTGAAAGGTACCAGTTCGTTGATTCAGCTCAGATCCCCATGAGCGGTACGGCGCTAGCCGCCGTTGTGTGAGTTAATACACCTTCGAAAAAACGGTGGCTAGCGCCATTCCGCTCATGAAATGAAACTCACTCGTCCTTCTTCAATGGTAAATTCTTGCGGCACGCCGACAGAATCTGTCGTGACAGAGCAGGGGACTTCACCGCGCGGGCCAACGCCAGTCCGCCGAAGCAAAGCGCCAGCGTGGAGAGAATTTCCTGCCGGGTGAATTTGCCGCCGGACCGTACCATGAATTGCTCGGTCAGCCAGTTGATGACATCTTCGAACTGTGCTTTGGTCTGTGTATCGGCGCGACCCAGATCGGATAGCAGGGGAGGGATCGAACAGCCTTCCTCCGCATTCTCGCAGTGTTTACTGGAAAGGTAACGCAGCATAATATTTGCCAGCTCTTCCGGCGTCTCCGCTTTACTGAGCGCACCATTCATCGCGGCTTGATCTTCGATGAAGGCATGCACCAGACTGGCACCCAGGACATCCGACTTCGAATCGAAGTGGCCATAGAAGGCGCCGGAGGTCATGCCGGCTTCTTCCATGATGCCATCGACGCCGCTGCCCACGTAACCCTGTCGCTTAAACATTCGCAGGGCGGCGTCCAGAATTTTATTCCGTGAGCGTGTTTTACGTTCTGTGGGTTGGTTCATCCTCAGGTCCTTGCAGCCATGCGATGGGCTGGTCGTCTAATTCTCCATCCGTTGTGCCACCCTCGATGCGGCTGTCTGAATGGTATTGGATCACCAGATAGTATAACGGCTCGGTGGAATTGTTTCGCCAGACTCGGGGCACTTCCGGCGAAAGTCGGATAAAGAATCCTTCCGCGACGTCAATCACTTCAGCGCCTGCCTGAAACTGCCCGGTACCTTTGATGATGAAATAAATCTCATCATTCTTGACGTGCCGATGCACAAACGGCATCGCTCCCCCTGGCGGAAGTGAGTTGATGGACATCTCCAGGCCTTCCGTATTCAGTAACTTTTTGAGGAAATATTTTCCACGAACGGGCCGGGGTGCCTCGGGGGGGACAAGCCGAAATTGAGTCCAGCTTTCCAGCGGCCCCGATTCGAAACTGTCAAATCCCTGACCGTGGCGAACTTGATCTGAGACGTCTTTCATGTGATTTCTCCAAGAGTGGTATAGTAAATCCTCGTTAATGTAACGAACGTTATATAACGGTCGTTACATTAAGTCAATTGTAATCTGGAATTCGGTATAATCGATACAACGCGAACCGTTTGCGGTTAAGGGCTGAGACACGTAGACACTTGTTTGAGTCAGGGTAAGATATTGGTTACACTGTGAACTCGCTAAGTTGTTATTTCGTCTCTCTGCAGCGGACAGTATGTCTGTCACCGTGTTTGCAGAGAGTTCAGATCAGAATAGAAAGCTGAAGTAATTCAATGATTTGTGTCAGCATCGGTCGAACCCGGCACAAAATGGTGATGATGGAACACCGCTCCCTGGCAGAAAAAGGGGCGGAACTGGTGGAGTTGCGTTTGGACTGGATCGCGCGTGCTCCTGATGTGGACCGTCTGATTAAAGACCGTCCTACGCCCGTCGTCGTCACCTGCCGCAGGCCAGAAGATAAAGGACGCTGGAACCGGTCTGAAGAACAGCGTCAGGCGTTGCTCAGAACGGCCATCGTTTCGGGAGTGGAATATGTCGATATTGAAGATGACATCGCCGACACGATTCCCCGTTATGGCAAAACCAAACGCATCATCAGTCATCACAACTTTGATGAAACGCCCGACGACCTCGAAGAAATCTACGCCTCGCTCTGCGGGAAAGATCCCGATATTGTCAAGCTGGTCACGATGGCCAATTCGCCCGGTGATTCGATTCGCATGCTGAAACTGGTGGCCAATGCCAAGGTGCCGACCATTGGTTTCTGTATGGGAGAATATGGCGTGATCAGCCGGATTCTCTGTGGCAAATATGGGTCTCCTTTTACTTATGCCACGTTCAGTCGCGAACGGGAACTGGCACCGGGTCAACTTTCCTTTTCCGAAATGACACGGATATATCGTTATGACGAGATTGGTCCTGAGACGCCCGTTTATGGGGTGATCGGCGATCCGATTGCACATAGCCTGAGCCCGTTGATTCACAACCTCGCGTTTCGCCACGACAAACTGGACGCCGTCTATTTGCCGTTTCGCGTGCCCAAAGACCGGCTGCCGGAAACGTTGAAAGAGTTTGAATGGCTCAACGTGCAGGGGTATAGTGTCACGATTCCCCATAAAGCGGGTGCTCTCAAACTGGCGGGGAAAGCGGATCCTGCATCGCAAGCGATGGGCGTAGCCAACACGCTGTTTCGTGACAGCGACAATGTCTGGCAGGCTCGCAATACCGACTACGATGCGGCTCTCGACAGTATCCGACTTGGTCTCGATCCCGAAGGGGATGCGACGTCAGATCCGATTGACGGCAAGCAGGTCCTGCTGTTAGGAGCCGGCGGTGTTTCGCGGGCGATTGGTGCAGGCATTCTTGCTGCCGGTGGTGTGTTGACGATTTCCAACCGAAGCCGTGAACGGGGTGAGAAACTGGCCAAGGATCTGGGCTGTGCTTACTGTACCTGGGAAAACCGGGGCAGCGGTCGTTATGATATTCTGGTCAACGGAACTTCGGTCGGCATGCATCCCAAGGTCAATGAAACGCCGTTTGCGCAGAATTTTCTGCAAGAAGAGATGCTGGTCTTCGACACCGTTTATAATCCAGAGAATACACTGCTCCTCAAACAGGCGCGAGAACGAGGTTGCAAGACCGTTTCTGGAATTGAAATGTTCGTCCGCCAGGCGGCTGCCCAGTACAAACTGTTTACCGGAAAAGAACCTCCCCTGGAAGTCATGCGGAATACGCTGCGAAAAGGGATTTCCGCTGTTGGAAAACTCTAAGGGAGTCTTGCAATGTCAGTCATCACATTAATCGGCTATCGCGGCAGTGGTAAAAGCAGTGTCGCTGCGCCACTGGCCGAACGACTCGGTTTTTCGTGGATCGATGCCGACGACGAAATCGAACGGGTCGCCGGGAAATCCATCACGGAAATCTTTGCCGAGGACGGGGAACCCCGTTTTCGTCAGTGGGAACGCGAAGTCATGCAGAGCCTGCTCGCTCGTGACAAGCTGATCATTGCCGCTGGCGGCGGTGCGATTCTGAATGCCGAGACACGCAAAGAAATGCGCGAAGCCGGACCGGTGATCTGGCTCAGAGCGAGTGTGGCAGCGCTGGAACAACGAATTTCAGAGGATGTCACCACGGCCAGCCGACGCCCCGCGTTGACATCCAGTGCTTCCCAGCGCGAAGAAATTCATAATCTACTCGATCAGCGCGAACCACTGTATCGGGAAGCAGCGACCAGCACGGTCGAGACTGATTCCAAAACCGTTTCCCAAATCGTCGATGAAATTATGACGTCTCTGGATTCAACCGATTAAGGTACAACGAAAGTTTTCCCCGATATGACTCCCTTTGGCATCGATCCCAATCTGATACTCTTGCTGTTGTTTCTGCTGGGCGCAGTGCTGGGACGGATTGTCAATATCTGTATCGAAGAGATTCCTCGCGAAGAAAAGGTGGGCGCCGCCTGGAAACGCGTTGCACGTCGCATGCGTCATCTCTGGTCGCGTTATCACATTCCCATCGTCGGCGTTTTTCTGACGCGGTCACGCAATTCGACCTTTCCTTATAAACGTTCTCAGCGCGAAGCGCTGGTGGAACTATTAAACGGTCTAATCTTTGTCCTCCTGTATTGCGCGGAAGTGCCACTCAGCGTGCAGTCTACCTTGCAGGACAGCGGCCTGTTTTCCGCGTATGCTCCCGATCCGGCAGCGATAAACTCCTGGCTAACGCCGGTTGCGCTGCTCAATTTGCGATATGCCTTTCATCTGGTGTTGATCGAATCATTGATGATCGCCACTTTCATCGACTTCGATCTTAAGATTATCCCCGATGGGGCGACGATGCCTGCGATGTTCATTGGCGTGGTGGGATCATTCCTATTTGGCATGTTGTATCTGGTGCCGGTCTGGTTTCAGGAACCGTCAGCCGTTCGTTTAATGGGGCTGTATTTTCCAGAACAGTATCGCGCCAGCTTCAACGTCGAGCAAGTGCCCCAGTGGGTCGCCCTCTATCCGCATCTGCATGGTCTGGCGGTGAGTCTGGTCGGGTTGATCGTCGGTGGCGGCGTCGTCTGGGCGGTCCGCATCATCGGCCAGTGGACGTTACGACAGGAAGCGATGGGTTTTGGCGATGTGATTTTGATGGCCGTCATCGGTAGCTTCCTGGGATGGCAGGCAACGGTCACTGTGTTTGTGATCTCACCTCTGTGTGCATTGGCGGTGGTTGCCGTTTCCATCTTTTTTAAACAGTCTCGCGAAATTCCGTTCGGACCGTATCTCAGTCTGGGCGCGTTGCTGGTACTGCTGGGCTGGCCGAAAATTTGGCCGCTGGCGGAACGCTTTTGTCACTTGGGGCCGCTCTTGCCAGTCCTTGCGATTCTGATGCTGATCTTACTGACCGCCTGTCTGCTGATTACTCAGATGATGAAGTGGATGCTGGGGATTCCCTTGTATTATCAGGAAGAATGGCTGGAAGAATGGACCTCCGCCGATACGTTGACTTATCAAGAGGGGGAAAATGTGGATGAAAACCAGGGGCGCTGGGATCTCAACACCGACTCGCATACCCGAGCAGGGCGGGGTACACAATACTACCATCAATGGAAAAAAGGGCGGTAAGTTTCCCAAAATGAATGCTTTTTGTGGGCATCATTCACAAAAACGATAGCAAACACTAGAATCGGCGGCACGCGCTGAACTTTGCGATGTCGAATGTGTCATCACGGCGTCAATGTGCGTATTAGATTGAGACCGGGAATAAGAAAAAACTATGATTACAATCGTCGATTACGGAATGGGAAATCTGAGGAGCGTTCAGAAAGCCTTTGAAAAGGTTGGCGCGGAAGCCGTTATCTGTTCAAAGCCGGAAGAAATTTCTCAGGCGACCAAACTTGTTCTGCCCGGCGTGGGCGCCTTTCGGGATGCGATTCAGGCACTCCAGCAGCATTCGCTGGTCGAACCGATTCAGGAACACGTCAATTCCGGTAAGCCGTTTCTGGGAATCTGCCTCGGTCTGCAGCTGCTGTTTGATGTCAGCTATGAAGACGGCGAATACGAGGGGCTGGGGATCATTCCGGGAAAGGTCGTGCGTTTCGAGGATCAACCCGATCTGAAAATTCCACACATGGGCTGGAACCAGATTGATCGATCGGCTCCGCACCCGATTCTGGAAGGCATTCCCGAACACGAATACTTCTATTTTGTTCACAGCTATTATGTGGTGCCCGAAAATGAATCGGATGTCGCCGCCTGGACCGACTATGGTTGCCGCTTTGCCTCGATGGTGGCCCGTGACAATGTCGTCGCTTCACAGTTTCATCCCGAGAAAAGTCAAGACGCGGGACTGAAGCTGCTGCAGAATTTTGCTTCATTCTAAACTACGTTCTACTGAAAAAAGAAAGTCAGCTCAGCTATGGAAATACTGCCCGCCATCGATATCCGGGGAGGCAAATGCGTTCGTCTGCGACAAGGCGATTACGGTCAGGAAACCATATTCGGCGATGATCCGACCGAAATGGCCCGTCGCTGGGCAGATGGCGGCGCTTCACGTTTGCATCTGGTTGACCTGGATGGCGCGAAAGCGGGTAAGCCCGTCAATCAGGAAGTGGTCCGGAAGATTGTGGAATCAGTTTCCGTTCCCTGTCAGATGGGGGGCGGCATTCGAGATGAAGCTTCCATTAAGATGATGCTGGACGACGTGGGCATCGATCGCGTGATTGTGGGCACGCAGGCACTCAAAGATCCGCAGTGGTTCAAAGAGATGGTCCAGCGCTACCCCAATCGACTGGCACTGGGACTGGATGCCCGCGATTCAAAAGTCGCTACTGAAGGCTGGCTTGATGTCTCGGCAACCTCGGCCATTGATCTGGCTAAGGAATATGTGGGTGTCGAACTGGCAGCCGTCATTTACACGAATATTGCCAATGATGGCATGATGCAGGGCGTCGACGAAGGCACCATTCAGGATATGATCGCGTTAGCAGAGCTCGGTCTGCCCGTGATTGCTTCGGGCGGTGTGACGACACTGAAAGACGTCACACGTCTGGCGGAAGTCAGTCGCACGCAACCAAAATTAGTCGGTGCGATTATTGGCCGGGCCTTGTATGAAGGGACGATTACCGTTCCCGATGCCATCGCTGCTGCAACTTCATAAGCGCATTTTCCTGGCTGCAGGAATGGATGGCATTCTATGACGGATGAAGTTGACCAGGGAAAACTGTTCCGGGCGCGGATGCTGGTATTACTGGCTTCCGTGCTCTGGAGCCTGAGTGGCGTGTTTATCAAGTCACCTCCCTTTCAATCGATTCCCGAAGTAGACCGAGGCTTGATTCTGGCCTGTTATCGCGCGTTGTTTGCCGGGCTGTTTTTGCTGCCGTTTGTGAAATTCAAATATGTGCGCTGGCGTCCCGGTCTGATTCCGCTGTTGATCGCCTTTGCTTCAATGAATTTACTGTTCATGACCGCGATGACAAAAACCTCCGCCGCCGCTGCGATTTTTCTGCAGAATACGAGTATCGTTTGGGCGATGTTGTTCGGTCTGCTGTTTTTAAAGGAACGCATTGAACGCGGCTCAATTCTGGCGATGTTCATTGTGATGGTCGGCATCCTCTGTATTGTGGCTGGGGACTGGTCGGGCAAGAATTATGCGGGTAACCTGATTGCGCTGCTGAGCGGAATTTCTTATGCGCTGGTCGTGATTTTCTTTCGCGTCTTGCGCGACGAACATCCGGCCTGGCTGGTAGCGCTCTGTCTGTTGGTCTCTGCTGCGATCATCGCGCCTTGGGTCTTGAACCTGGGAATATCATTGACGGGGCTGCAGCTGTTTCTGCTCGCGACACTGGGAGTGGTTCAGATGGGAACTCCCTACGTCGTCTTTTCGCATGCAGTCAAAACTGTGAATTCGCAGGAAGCCGCGCTACTGGTGCTGATTGAACCGATTTTAAATCCGATCTGGGTCTGGCTGTTCTGGGGCGAGACCGTTTCGATTCCGACGCTCATCGGCTGTTCGCTGATTGTTCTCGGACTACTCGTACGGTTTCTATTTTTCCGACCGAAACAGATTCTAAAACCAGTAAATGCTTAGCGCGAAGCGAGCTTTACAGTTTGCATTTCATGATAATGCGATCGTTCTGCTTTCAGTTCGGACTGATAAAACTTGAGCGTATCGACCGTCGCTTCGCCCCATTCCGCGTTCTCGCGGTCCCGAAGTATCTCAAACAGTGTTTCGGGGGGTTTGGCTTTCACACGGGCCAGAGTCAGGTGCGGATGGAAGACTTTGCGTTCGGGAGGATAGCCTAGTTTTCCTGTTTCCCGTTCGAGGAAGTTGACCATCTCGGTTAACACAGTGGGATCCGTGATACCGGCCCAGATGACATTCGGGTGATCGGCACGGGGGAAGGCTCCCAGACCTTTGAACGCCAGTTTCATGCGTGGGAATTCAGTCCGCATCTTTTTCAGAATTGTGCTGATGGGCATGATGTCTTCCAGTTCCGTCGGCCCCAGAAACTTCAGCGTGATATGCATCTGGTCTGTGGGAATCGGTCTCACTGCCGAGCCGAGTTGCTCCAGTTTTTGCATTAATTTCTTAAGACCCCGAGGTGGTTCAATGGGGACGGCGATAAAGGTGCGTGTGCGTTTATTGGAGTGCATCATGATTGATCTGGCTTGCGTTCCGGTGGAGAAGCGAAACGTGGATTTTCCTATTTCTTCTTCTGGTTCCAAAGTGTTTTCAGTTGGTCGAAGCCCTGCAGGGGCTGATCTCCGGTTTTCATTTCATCCGTCAGTTTAGCTGGCGGCGGTCCCTGTTTGCCAGTTTTTTTTCGTTTTTTTCGAGGTGGTTTGCTTTGACTGCCGGGAGGAGTGGTTGCTGGTTTTGCCGTCTCTGTTTTTTCCGGTTGTTTGGAGCGCTGAGCTGGTTTGGACTGACTCGGTTTTGGACGTTGTGCTTTTTTGGGCTGACGATCGGTGCCCGGTTTGATCAATGTCAACGAGACCCGGCGGCGTTCCAGGTCTACACCCAGTACCCAGGCTGTAATCACGTCGCCGACTGAGACAAACTGATACGGGTTTTCGATGAAGTGATTGGCCATCTCGCTGACGTGAATCAGGGCGCTGTCTTTAAGACCCACATCCACAAACGCACCAAAGTCGACCACATTCAAAACCGTGCCTTGCAGTTCCATGCCTTCAACCAGTTGCTCGAGCTTCAGTACTCCCTGCTTGAAGATCGGACCGGGTAAGTCGGAACGTGGATCACGGCGGGGACGTACAATCGCTTCCAGAATATCTTCCAGCGTCGGTAAGCCGATGCTTAAATTTTGGCTCAGATCCTGTTTGTCGATCTGGCTGACCTTTTCCACGATCGAAGCACGATCGCTGGCCGATGCCTTCAAGCTGTTCTCAGGTAGATCAAGTTGCGTGAAAACTTTATGGGCGTGCTCGTAACTTTCCGGATGAATCCAGGTGGAGTCGAGCGGTTCATCACCCGCATTGATTTTTAAAAATCCGGCAGCCTGTGTAAATGTGGCATCACCAATCCCGGCGACGTCGAGCAGTTGTTTCCGATTCAGAAACGAACCATGATTATCGCGCCATTCGGTAATCCTGCGGGCGATCAACTGATTCATACCCGATACGTGACGTAACAGAGAAGCACTGGCGGTATTCAAATTCACGCCGACGTAATTCACGCACGATTCAATCACTTCATCCAGTGATTCTTTCAGACGCTTCGAATTCACATCATGCTGGTACATGCCGACCCCCAGGTGCTGTGGATCGATTTTGACCAGTTCGCTCAACGGATCCTGCAGACGGCGACCGATCGAAATCGTGCCTCGAATCGTTGCGTCCAGATCGGGAAATTCTTCGCGGGCAACCGGACTGGCAGAATAAATACTGGCGCCCGCTTCATTCACGATTAAATACCGTGCTTCGGGCAAGTTCTGCTCGATCATCTCAGTGATGATCTCTTCCGTTTCCCGGCAGGCAGTCCCGTTGCCGATCGCGACCAGCTTGCATTGATGTTCGGTCATCATCTCGGACAGTTTGTTGCGGGCGTAATCTTTTTTATCTGCAGAACCGGTGACATATACCAGATCGGTGGCAACACAGTTTCCCATCTCATCCAGTACGGCAAGCTTACAGCCTGTGCGTAAACCAGGATCGATGGCCAGTATCCGTTCGCCTTGCAGCGGCGGTTGCAGCAGTAAGTTTTTCAAGTTCTGGGCGAACACCGACACCGCATGTTTTTCCGCTTTTTCCGTCAGTTCGCGACGAATTTCACGATCGAGGCTGGGCAGAATTAAACGCTGTAACGCGTCGAGAACGACCTCTTTTAAAAATGAATTGAAGCGGTGATCGTTCAGATTCAAATGACGGATGATTGACAGACAGGCCGAATCTTCCGCCCATTCGAACCGGACCCGTAATGCGCCTGATTTTTCTCCGCGGTTCATCGCCATCGTGCGATGATGGGGCACTTTAACGACCTGTTCCGAGTAATTGAAATAGTCGCGATATTCCTGGCCTGATTCTTCTGCTTTCTTGGTAGCCGTTATCGTCAGGCTCCCGGACCGCCAACCGATCTTGCGCGAGATATCACGCACATCAGGGTCTTCACCAATTTTTTCAGCCAGGATATCGGCGGCCCCTTTGAGGACCTCGTCTGTCGTGCGGGCGCCTTCTTCGGCTTTGGTATATTGTTTTGCTGCCTCGGTCAGATTTTGAACAGTGGCGTCACCAGCCCAGATCGCATCGGCCAAAGGTTCGAATCCATGCTTACGGGCGATTGCCGCGCGGGATGTTCTTTTGGGGCGATAGGGTCGGTAAAGATCTTCCAGTCGCTTCAGAGTATCGGCTTTTTCGATTTCCGCTTTTAACGAGGGAGTCATTTTCTGTTGCGCTTCGATTAAACGCAGGATGGTTGATGCACGCTCCCAGATTTGTCGTTTCGATTGAACTCGCTTTTGGATATCACGAATTTGAACTTCATCAAGATTGCCCGTCCGTTCTTTACGATAGCGGGTAATAAAGGGAACCGTATTCCCTTCATCCAGCAATGCAATCACATTCAGGATCTGCTGTGATGTGAGATTCAATTCCGATGCCATCTTCTCTGCATCTTGTGCAGAGAAGATGGTGCTGGAATGATTCTTTTTTATCTCAACCGCATCCATTTTGATCTCGATTCGTCCCGATCAATGGTTTCGAAAACTTGAATTAGGAATCTGAAAAATAACAGGCTCTACTACACGACTCTCTATTAAGAATAACTGTTTTGAGAAAAAATAGAAATGCCCGTTCCACAACACCTGAGTCGATAGAGTTGTTTCACTTGAAAGTGTAGTGAGCCAGGCTTGAGTTTGATAGGCTCACGCTGACCAAAACAGGACACACGCAACGCGATTTTTATACACCGCGGAATTTATTAATGGTCTTTTTAATCTGGGTGATTTTGACGGAGCAGAACAGATCTTCAAGGAACCCTTCCTGAACATGTTTTTCATTTGATTACCAGTCAGTTCTGAAATTCGGATCATCTGGCTGTGTTCATTTTCTGACTGTGTTTGAATCGCATGCGGGAGGGAATATATTTACGAATCAAGGAGTCGTTAGTGCATGAAATTATCTCTCTCATTCTCTCGGCAGAATCGTTTTTCTCGTTAGGACCGGACCTCTCCTCTGCCGATAAAAGACCAAAGGACAATCTCGAGTAATCATCGGTCTGCGCTTACGCAAAAACAACTTGCGTCAACGGACGGGTGATTCCAGTACAGTCATTTCAGGGGGGGGATGGCATGACGCCGGCCGTCAAAATTAACACGTATCTTCTTATCTTGTTTGTGGTTAGCCTGACAAATGGCCTCGATGCGCAAGCGGGTTGGCCTTTTTGTTCCAAAGAGGAGAAAGAAGCAAAATGGGCAGAGCGCGCAGCACGACCTGTTGGGTCGCGTCAGAAATATAAATTTGGCGAACTCTGGCCTCCCTACCCTCGACCAACCGGCCCACCTCGGCGCTTCTGGAACAAATATCATAGCGCAACCTTTTGGCCTTACCCATACAATTGTGATGATAAGGGGTATGTCCGAGATGTGATGGAACGGCAAATACAGAATGGCTGGACCGACCAGACAACCTTGTATGCCTATTACTTTGAGCCAGAGGGAAACAAGCTGACGGAAGCGGGCATATTACATCTGCGCTGGATTTTGGAGCACGCTCCTGAAAGACGTCGCACCATTTTTGTACAGACGGCGAATGATTCGATTACCAGCCAGGAACGTCTGGCGAATGTACAATACGCGGCTTCGGAGATGGTTGGCGATCAGAATGTGCCATCCACAATGTTAAGGTTGTCTCCCACTTATGGCCGACCAGCTCGTGAAGAAGATCTGAAATACCGTGCGTATGTCGGTTCGATTTTAGCGCCACGCATTCAATATACTGCCGGAGGTGGTACAGCAGCGAACGGCGGTAATTAAGTCTGGCTGTTGTCTCACTGTTCATTCTGATCGAATTCCCTGTTCCAGTTAGCGTAACCGTAAACCAGTAATGATAGATCGCCCGACCGACGAGGAATCTTGCAATCCTTCCGAGGAGTCATCCCTGGAGAACGAAGAATCTTCAGAACAGGTGCTTCGTCCAACCACGAAAAACCACGACCTGACCGATCTTTACAGTGATCTGTTTCAGAAAAACCAGACCACGTCCGACTCGCGCAGTGTTGCTGAGCCAGAGTCACCCGCAGACAAGATTCCCTTCGAGGGGATTCGTCAGCGGGATGTGATTCCCGCACCACAAACGCTGGAAGAGACCGGTTTGTCTTTAATTCAGTTATGTAATCTGGTTTTAAAGCAGTTGTATTTACAGGGGAGCGCGTTGGGAATTGAAATCTCCCGTAGCGCGCATCTGCCGTTCAGCATTATCGATATGGCGCTTGCTTTTCTGAAAGATGATAAGTGCATTGAAGTCACCTCCGGTAATATGATGGGTCGTTCTTCCTATCGTTTTAATCTGACCGAACTTGGCCGGATCCGTGCGCGAGAGGCTTTTGAACAATGCCGTTATGTTGGTCCCGCTCCGGTGCCCTTAGAGGCTTATGTGCGGCAGTGTCAATTACAGACCGTCGTAGGCATCGAATGTACGCCGGAAGGGCTGGAAGCGGCCTTTTCAGATTTTATCATCCGTGAAGGTTTGCTGGATGAATTGGGACCCGCGGTCTGCAGTGGGCGGTCTATTTTTATCTACGGGCCACCGGGTAACGGGAAAACATTGATTGCCAAAGGTTTGGGCCGTTTTCTGAATCGTCAGGGGGGTGAAATCTATGTTCCCTATGCGTTACAGATGGAGAACAGCATCATTACGCTGTTTGATCCGACCATTCATCAAACGACCGACGATCATGAACTGGAAGAACGTAACAATACCGATCCGAAAAATGCTGGCAGAATTCCTGAAATGAAAGACTGGGTCAAACCAGATACGGACTTGCGCTGGCGACGCATCAGGCGTCCCGTCGTGATTACCGGCGGCGAGTTGAATCTGGAAATGCTCGATTTGCGGTATAACAAAGCCAGCAATTTTTATACGGCGCCGCTACACATCAAAGCCAATGGGGGCGTCTTTCTGATCGATGACTTCGGGAGACAGTTGGTCAGTCCCAAAGACCTGCTCAACCGGTGGATTATGCCGCTCGAGGATCGGATCGATTATTTAACGCTGGCGACCGGAAAGAAATTTTCCATCCCGTTTGAACAATTAATCGTGTTCTCGACCAACCTGGATCCTAAGGATCTGGTTGATGAAGCGTTTCTGCGTCGCATTCGTCATAAGATTGAAATCAGTGCTCCTTCCCGGGAAGTTTTCACAGAGATCACTCGGCTCTGTTGTCGCCAACGGGGCATAGGTTTTAGCCCAGTCTTTGTAAGTTATCTATACGACACTTACTACAACCAGGGAAAGTCGCCCAGATCCAGTGACCCGCGAGATTTACTGGAGATTCTTCAATCAATCTGTCGATTTAAAGGACAGGACCCCATCATTTCTACTCAGCTCATATCAGAAGCGGCACAACGTTTCTTCTGTCAGATATAACTTCTCTCCTGCAATATCTTTAGTAAGCCTTTTATTGAAGGCTCCTTAAAGCAACCAGATTCATTCATGATCACGCTTGTCTTATCTTTCTGATCTGTCATCACGGATGGCTTCATCAGACAGTGCAGAGTCAAGAGTGGCCGCCATTGGAAGGCAATCATGAAGAATCCACAATTCAAGTTTTGTAAGTGCACCTCACGGAGGTAATAGAATGTCAGTACGGATGACAAAACAGGCATGGATCGCTGGAATCGCTTGTGCATTACTGGTATGCACCGGTTGCTCTTCCATGCGCGAAAAATTTGTTGCCAGTACAGATGAAACACCAACGACTTTGAAAGAGAAGGTCTCGGTTGCCAGGCAGAAACTGAAGAATCCAGATAAGTTTTATATTACTCACGGACAACTTCAGGAAAAAATGGGTGATGTGAACGCCGCCCGTTCTTCCTATGAAGTGGCTTTAGGGCAGAACCCGAAATCAATTGAAGCCGTCCTTGGTCTGGCACGCCTGGATCAGGTGGCCGGTCGAAAAGGAGCCGCTGAAAAAGGATTTCAAAAAGCACTGGAAATGGCCCCCGAAGACCCCAAGGTCCGTGCCAGTATCGGCCAGTTTTATGCGGCTGAGGAAAAGTGGGATCAGGCGATTGTACTGTTGAGCGACGCTGTCAAGTCAGCACCAGCCGATAAAAATATTCGCTATCAATTGGGAATCACCATGGCGTCTGCTGGCAACTACCAGGGAGCTATGCCACATTTGATTCGTGCGGTCGGCGAAGCCGAAGCCCATTATAACATTGGTTACATTCTCAGAGACCGGGGGCAACTGCAGGCCAGTGAGCAGCAGTTCCTCCAGGCCGTTGTGCTCAAACCGGAATTCAACGAAGCTCAGTACTGGCTCGACGAAATTCGTCGTGAAAAAGAGAATCGTCTGATGCTGGCCGGCGTGACAACCGGTGGTGCTACAGGCAAGGATACAGGAGCCCAGCAGGCTTCCTATTCAAAAACAAAACAGAAAAAAACAGCCCAAGTGAAACGGCGCGCATCGGGTGTCTCCAAAGGCATGAGCCCGGCAGGCATCTCGACCGCTCCCAAGTCAGCCACTCGTGCCGGAACTACACCGCCGCCCGATCTGACGGCAGAGCAGTTGGAGCAGTGGCATAATCAACGACAGTTTTAGAACTAAGTTGATCTGACTAATCAAACAAAAAAAAACAGGCCCCGATGTGAATCGGGGCCTGTTTCGTTGATCGTCTCTCATTTGCCATTAAGCAGAAGCGGCTGCCCCTTGCAGTTGCTCTGCCAGTTTCAGGCATAAACGTTTCAATAGTGCAATCGATGCTCGTGCTTCATCTTCTGTCATCGTCATCGGCGGGCTGACGCGTAAGACATTACCGGCCAATGCTCCGAGCAGATGAATCCCGTCTCCACCTGCTTCACCCAGGTAGCAAATTTTGACGAGCTCAATGGCGACTTCCTGGCTGGTTTTGCCACCCAGTTCGGCACATTCGATTCCGAAGACCATGCCTTCGCCACGAACTTTGGCGATCACACCCGTTTCTTTGAGGCTCTGCAGGCCATCGATATACAGCTGCGAAAGCTTCTGGGTGTTGTCCATCACATCCGTTCCTTCGAACTCATCCAGAGTTGCCAGGACGGCAGCAGAGGAGAGCGGGTTGGCACTCCAGGTGTCAGAGGCTTCGCCATAGTTCAGGCTGGCAATCACATCATCTCGACCGACGGCAGCCGCGACGGGAACTCCATTTCCAAGACCTTTACCAAGCACGACAAAATCGGGTTCCACCTGGTATTTCTCAAATGCATACATGCAGCCGGTGCGACCAAAGTTGGCCTGTACTTCATCGAAGATCAACATGATGTCGTGTGCCCGACAGAAGTCCTGCAGCACTTTATGGTATTCGACTTGCGGATGATAACTTCCCCCGCCACCCAGATAAGGCTCGGTAATTAGACAGTTAATCCGCGTTCCAAATTCGGTCCAGAGATCTTCGAGTTCCTTCTGGTAGGCGGCAGTATCCAGGGTATCACCGCATTTAGTGATATCATCGCATTCAGTACGAGGAAAGCTGATGAACTTTACGCGAGGATCTCGATCAGCGTCTGTTTCCGAACCGGTGACGGCACCTGCCAACCCTTTTTTTCCGTGGAATCCATAACGTGTCGCCAGAATAATATCCCGCTGGGGATCACGGTGCAGACATGCCCAGAGTGCTTTCTGCACGGCTTCGGATCCGGAAGCGGCCCACATGACTTTGTCGCAACGATTGCCCCCTTTGAAAGATTGAATGTTGGCGATCAGACGCTTGCTGGCTTCCGTTTCAATTTCGGTGACCGCGTTATACGCAGTCAGCGTGGCCGCTTCAAAATAAGCACCTTCTCCTTCGCCGCTAATGTGTTCCGGTTTCCAACCCAGGTATTCACTGAAGCGTTTCATCCAGCGGCGCGGGTTGTGCCCCAGGTTGGCGACCAGTACGCCCGAAGTGAAGTCATACAGGCGACGCCCTTCAGGCGTCCAGTGATAGCAGCCCGCTGATTTTGCCAGTACCGCCTGACTGGGGGTGAAGGTTCTTAAAGCCAATGATTCTGTCTGAAACAGATCCTGGCGAACGGCATTAGATTGATTTTCATTGTCAAACTGAATGGCTGTAGTCATGGTTTTCTCTTTTGGATGACAAGGGGTGATAAAAATGGATTACAAATATTTGAAGCAGTAAGTCTTTAATCACTGCTGTGAATTAAACGGTTCCCTCATAGAGCACTTCGGCTTCCGACGAACCAGGACGATAAAGCACCAAGCCTCCCTGGTCGTCGTTCACACGGACAACACAGTCGGGTTCGCCTTGCACGTGTTTTTCCAGAATCGCTTCCAAAGCCTGTACGGCGGCGACGGTCTGGCGGTCTGCGGATAAATCGTTGTAGCTCAACGAGCGGACTTGTTCCAGACGTTGTTGACGTTCCGATTCCGGGCCGCCAAATTCAATTTGTGCGACTTCGCGGGCAAACTGTTCAATGACTTCAATTCCGTAACCCCGTTGTGAACGTTCATTCCACGGCTCGACGAAAGTTCCATTGAAGTGATTATTCATCGAGTTTTTAATTTCAAAGGGAGTTTTGTCTTCTACCGTGCACTCGACGCCTCGCTTGCGCGAATGGCCGTTCCATAAACCGTTGTCGAAACGGAACTGGACTTCCTGTTCGACATAACCAGGGAAGTTGTCCGGCGTGACCCAGGACGTGTGAATGTCAAATGCGGCTTCGCGGCCAGACTCGTACTCATAAACCATCCGCATCTGGCAACTGTCCCAGGTCGGGCCGTCTTTGTCGCCAACCAAACCACGCTGACCGGAAGCAGTGATTGTTTTCAGCTTTCCACCGAAGGTGAAATCAATCAGCTTAATATAATGCACGGCCACATAGGTTCCAGGATTGCGCCCCGTGATCCATTGGGCAAACTGTTTTCCGGAAATCGATTTGGGCTCCAACAAAGAGCAGTAGCCGCTATTCACATGTTGCAGCACATCATCATATACGAGCGTGCGGAGTTTTTTGTGATCGGGGTCGAAGAGTTTGTGATACACCACTTTGGCGGTCACATTATTTTTCTCAGCCAGCGCGACCAGTTCATCCAGTTGCTGCAGTTTTAAAACCGAAGGCTTTTCCACGATCAGGTGCGTACCCGCTTCCAGCAGTTTTTTACAGGAATCAAAGTGTCGGTCATCGGGAGACGCTACACAAGCGAAATTCAACCCTGCCGCAGCCATCTCTTCAATCGCGTTGTCTCCGGCGTAACTTTGGAAGCCACCTACTTTCTCTCCGCGTTCCGCCAGATATTTTTCCGCCCGGAAGCCGGTACGGGTCGCGACCGCATCCAGAGAGACATCGACGGGGCCCGTCGCGCGTTGATAGAGGCCCGTTTCATGGACGCTTTCAAAAAAAGGACGGTACGTCTCGTCGACAATCATTCCAAATCCGACCAGACCCGCTTTGAGTTTCTTCTGGTTTTCCGCGGTGCTCATAAGATATCCTTAAGTGAATTCAGTATATGGGATTTAAATGGCTGGTAATTTCAGTTATATTACTATAATAAAGAATAATGAAACTTAACAAAGCTGCGAAATTCTTGAAAGTGAATTCACTTTAGGCATTGCAAGTGGGATTGTCAAGACTCTTCTGCCGTGTATTGGCCGAAGAATTCCGGGTTTTCACGAGTCTGTTCGTAGCTGACCGTGCCCTGGTTTTCATCCTATGATTCCAACTGAAATGAGAGTCTCGTGAATAAAGGTCTTTCTATTGTGGTCGATATGAATGGACAAAATGTCATTGAGGAAGAGGAGAGTCCGTCACTCGTTGATGAAGTTTACCAGAAGCTGCTATTGCGTATCATCCGTTGTGAACTCCCCGGCGGAACCGAATTGAAAAGCACACAGCTGGCCCGGGAAATCGGCGTCAGTCGTACACCCGTGGTGCAGGCGCTGGCGCGGTTGCAGGCCGATGGCATTGTGATTCAACAGAAAAATCACCGGGCCGTCGTGAGAGAAGGGGCCGAAAACTGGTTAGTTGAAATTCATGAACTGCGCCTGTTACTGGAACCCTCTGCTGCTGCGATGGCCGCACAAAAGATGACTGAAGCAGAGTTAACGCGATTACAGGCTCTAGCGGCTGATGTCAAAATCTGTCAGCAGCAGTACGAGGACGGCGATTTATCCAGCGCACACTTACAGAACTGGGGGGCCGCCTCCCGCGCGTTCGATTATGCTTTGCACTTGAGTATCGCCGATCATTGTGGCAATTTGCCGATTTGCGAAGCGATTCATAAATGCTGGAGTTATAAACGGGTTTCCTATTCCGCAGCCGACGAGTCTCCCGAAATTATGATTCGTGGGTTATATGATCATACTGTTCTCCTGGACTCATTAAACAACCACGATTCCGAGACGGCAGCTGCGGCGATGACCATGCATTTACGAAATGCATCCCGGATGCGGCCCGATCGTTTGATTGTGTGACAGATTCAGTTGAAATTGTGAAATGCCGTTGAAAAGCGAGTCGGATCTTCTCGTAGCTCTTGAAACTTAGCTGAAACCTGTCAAAAATGACTTCAATCTGGTGAATACCAACAGCGCAGTCGTATCTTGTTTAGATTTAGAAATAAAAGGCAAATAAACGTTATGTCAGATAATCCACGTGTGATTTTAAGTGCATTTGCAGATGAAGCAGCCAATCATAAAACAGCCATCGAACAAATGGTGGCACTTTCTGCTTTGGGGCTACGGTATTACAGCCCGCGTTTTATTGACGTGAACGGCGACGGCAACATCAAGCATGTTGTGGACCTGAATAAATCAGAATACAAAGCGCTGCTCAAAATGCATGACGAGTATGGCATAAATGTCACCAGCATCGGCGCTCGCGTCGGTAAAATCAAACTGGTTGACAAAGACGATGGCTCCCATAATGTATTTGTTCCCTTCAAGGAATATTTGAAAAAGGAAGTTGCGAACACGATCAACGCAGCGACCACTCTGGGGACGAAACTGATTCGTGGTTTCTCGTTTTATCCTCCCAAAGGTGAAGATCCCAAACCGTACATGAATCAGGCCGTCGATCAGATTGGTCAGATTGTGGATCTGTGTGCGAAAGAGGGACTGGTCTATGGTCTGGAGATCGAACCGAACCTGATTGGTGAAACCGGGCCACTGCTGGCGGAACTCGCTCGGAAAGTCAAACGATCGAATATGGTCACGATTTACGATGGCGGGAATATTGCTGCTCAGAATAAAGATGCGATGCAGTGCTTGAGCGAGTTTCATGATATGAGTAAATCAATGGGCTGGCTGCACATCAAAGATTACGCCGTCGATACAAGCCTGGAATGGACGGGTGTTGTTGATGAAGAACGCTTGAAGAACTTTGTACCGGCCAACGTAGGTGATGCCGGCCACGAGGTTGTCTTGCGTGAACTGCGTGAGATGCTGCCGAAGATGGAAAAGAAAATGAAGAAACTGGGCGTGCCTGGAGTCTTCCTGGAAGTGGAACCGCACTTGAAAGGGGGCGGCCAGTTTGGCGGCTTCAGTGGCCCTGACGGAATTGGTGTGGCGGTCCGGGCGCTCTGTTCTGTTCTGGATTATGTGGGTATCGATTATGATCTGCGTACGTTCAAGGATATTCAGGAGCTGCGTGGTTTCTAAATCATAGCGTGGTTTCTAAATCACTGTGTGGAGACATCAGGGGGCGAAAGACAGGAAACTTCGGTTTCAGAAAAAACTGTCGATCGCCCCGTTCCTTTGCTACAATAAAATCAAAGTCGTTTAAGAGTAAAAAACAATGTCGTTTGATCCACAAAACCTGCAGGATATTATCGCCTGCCCGAAAACAAAAGCAAAACTCGTCTGTGATGGCGATTTTCTGGTTTCGGTCGATCCAGCCACGCGGCTCAAGTATCCGATACAGGATGGCATTCCCGTAATGCTGATTGATGAAGCAAAGGAAGTCCCAGAGGAAGAGTGGGCCGATATTATGCAGCGTCATGAGCGGAACCCGGAAACAGGAGAACTTGTCTCCTGATCTGTTTTACCTGCCAGAAGATTTAACCAGAGGATTTACTATGCAGAACACGTTGAAGAAATGGTCATCGCGAATCACTTTCATCTGGTTTCTCTGTTTTTCTCTAGCAGGCGTTTCATTTACCTTACCCGCAAACGCACAGGAACCAGCGGGTGCGGCATCCAAGTCGGATCCGCAGTTCGATGAAAATCCGCTTTATTTATATAAGCGGGATCATGATCCCAATGGTATCGGCAAGTTCTATCGAGGTCGCGAAATTGCCCGCGTGATGGGTTATCAAGGGGCTCCCTGGCTCGAACGGATTTCACGTGAGCAGGAAGAACGGTTGTCGCTGCTTCCCAAAGCCTTAAAGCTGCAGCCGGGAATGGCGATCGCAGATATCGGCGCGGGCAGTGGTGTGATCTCCGTGATCCTGGCCGAGCATGTGAGTCCAGGCGGCAAAGTCTATGCTGTCGATGTGCAACAGGAGATGCTCGACCTGCTGGCGAAGAAACTCCAGAAAGTGGGCGTGGAAAATATTCAGCCTGTTCTGGGAACTCAAAAAGCTCCCGGCCTCAAACCTGAGTCGATCGATCTGGCGATCATGGTTGACGTCTATCACGAGTTTGAATTTCCTTATGAGATGATGCTTGAAATTTCCAAAGCCCTCAAACCCAAAGGGCGGGTTGTGCTAGTGGAATATCGCAAAGAAGACCCCGCGGTTCCGATTAAACTCGTGCACAAAATGTCTGAAGCGCAAGCGAAAAAAGAAGTCTCCCGCCCGGAGCTGAATCTGAAATGGCAGCAGACCATAGGGGTTTTACCTCGCCAGCACATCCTGGTCTTTGAGAAAACTGCTGAGGAATAAGCCTCACTCGCGGTGCGTAAACAGTTGTGATTTGCTCCTGCAAAAATTGAGTGACAGATATCAATTTATGCTGTACGAAGTTGATTTCTCGCGTTCAATCAGCTCTACCATCGGCCTCTGTTTTTTCTCATTTCAGGACTATTCCTCCTGAGGTTGCCCCTGTCAAGCAGTTTAAACCAGCAGAGCAGGGAAAAACATCTTTGCAGCTTGGTGTGTTTAACTCACGCCTCGTTTCCCGAATGCCGATTTGCGCAGCAATTCATCGTGAAATATTGGACTAATGGAAAATGTTAACCCGATCCAATAGAGATGAATGGCAGAGTCAACTGATGATCTACACTCAATATATGTTAAGACGCGTTAGTGAATACGACTAAGTCCTTCTATGATTTTGGCACTGATGATTAGATAGGTTAGGTTTAAGTATGCAGTTTTTGAATTTGCTGGAACAGCAAAGGGATTGGTCTCCCTGTATTCTGTACGTAGATGAAAACATCAGTCACTTTCGCAAATTTGAGGCAATCAATGCAGGTCAAGGATATGAAATCCATCTCTCATTGAATGCAAAAGCATCCCTGATGCTGAGTCTGAAAATTCAGCCCGACATCATCATCCTCAGTCTCGATCTACAAGATGCAGATCCGATTGAGATGATCCGTTTTTATAAATCTCAGGATGCACTCTCGAATACAGCGATTCTGGCGACGACTCAATTTCAGGAGTCGGAAAAAATCGAGGGCGCGTTAGAATATGGCGTCGATGATTTCCTGCTGCGGCCTTACAATGATTCTCTTGTCAGCAAACGCATTCGAAACACGCTTCAGATCATCGCAATTCAAAAGTCCGATCGCATCCAGATGGCACTCAGTAATATTCTGGAAGAATCGCTGAATGAGATTTATATTTTCGGTGCAGAATCAAACCGAATTTTCTATGCCAGTCGCGGTGCCACAAATAATCTGGGATATCCTATCCAGGTACTGCAGAGCATGTCCCCTTTTCAATTCCTGCAAGAAGATTCTGCTTCCGAATTTAAAGCGGCGATTCATGACCTGCTGGAAAATCCAGATTCACAAGCAGTTTTGAGTGCCGGATTTCAGAGAAAAGATGGTACAAAATATCCTGTCGAAATTTATCTTCAGAAGACCGTTGTCTTTTCGAGACCAGCGATTGTTGTTCTGGCAACGGACATTACCAAGTTAGTACAACAAAGAGAGCAGGTAGAGCGATTAGCACGCGCCGTTGATTCCAGTGCGGAAGCGGTTTTCATTACGGATACCCGGGGTGTGATTAATTATGTGAACGCTGCTTTTTCAGACCTGTATGGCTGGTCGGCGGAGGAAGCCATCGGGCAGACTCCCCGGTTCATCAAAAGTAAGCTCAACCCGGAATCGATCTACCGCGAAATGTGGGATCAATTACTCTCCGGGAATACCTGGCAAGGAACATTGATCAATCGCCGTAAAGCAACTCAAAGATTGTCAGGCAGCCTGCCTCTGCTGGGGCAAAATACGCGACAACAGCGGAACTGGCTGGATGATTACCGCTGGGTGCATATGACGGTATCCCCAATTTTTGATCAACGGGGAGAATGTATCTCCTACGTGGCACTCCAACGCGATATTACAGAAAAGGTTCTGGACGAAAAAAAACAGTCGCAACGGCATCTACAGGCAGTCATCAGAGCTGGGGTCGCAAAAAGCCTGCAACAGCAGTCTCATTTGAAAATAAAACTACAGCAAGTGTTGACCGGCCTGCTGGAAGTGCCCGAACACAAAAGCCTGAATCGAGGGTGTCTCTATCTCAATAATGAGCAAACCCGACAGAGCGAATTGATCACCCAGTATGGAGAATTTCTCACTCCACCCCCTGCGCACTATCATGGGTTCAGCTTTGCTGAAGATTACGCTCAGTTTCCCATCACAGTGCGACAGATGCAGATTATTAATCAGTGTCATTGTGATTGTTCAACAAAGCAGGAACGGCAGGAGAATGCGTCACATGGCCACTATTTGATTCCCATTACGCATCGTAAAGAGCAGCTGGGAGCGCTGGTATTATTCAGCGATATCTTTCCGGATGACGATCCCGACCAGATGCTCTTCTTGAATTCCCTCGGTGAGTTAATCGGGGTCGCGATTGCGAATGATCGTTTGACTGAGGAACTCAAATCGGCTCGGCAGGAAGCGGTTGAAGCCAATATTTCCAAGGATCTTTTCCTGGCAAATATCAGCCACGAGATCCGAACCCCCATGACGGCGATTCTGGGGTATTCAGAAATCTTGATGGAACAGTTGGAACCTGGATCTCAGGTGAAAATGATTGATACCATCAAACAGAACGGCGATTACCTGTTGAGCTTAATCAACGATTTGCTTGATCTGTCAAAAATCAATTCTCAGAAGATGACCGTAGAGTTGATGTGTTGTTCTCCCGCAGAAATCCTGAATAATGTAGAAAATCTGCTGAATGTGAGAGCGGAAAAGAAACAGATTCAATATATGACTGAATATGACGGGGCCATTCCCGAATATATTCAGACAGATCCTACCAAGTTGAAACAGATCCTGGTCAACCTTGTTGGAAACGCAATTAAGTTCACTGATGAAGGCTCCGTACGCGTCATCACGCGTTATCTGGATCAAGGTCCATCTCCCTGCCTGGAAATCAAAATTGTGGATACCGGTGTTGGGATTACGGGCGACCAGATGAAAGAACTGTTCCAGCCATTCACCCAGGCAGATGCTTCCATGGCACGCCGTTTCGGTGGTACGGGATTAGGCCTGACCATCTGCAAAAAGCTGATTGAATTGTTGAATGGCTCGATTTCAGTATCTAGTGTCTCTGCAGAAGGAAGTACATTTCTGCTCAAGGTTCCTGTCGGGCATCCAGATAAGGTGAAACTGCTCCAATATGATTCAGGCAAGCAGGAGCAAGCAGAGAACGCAGCAGACATACCGGAAATTACAGGGAATCTCAAAGACCACTTTGGTTTTTCTCCGCGTATTCTGGTAGCTGAAGATGCCGTCGACAATCAAAATTTGATTTCTTTCATTCTGGAGAAGTGGCAGTGTGATCTGCAAATGGTTGAGAATGGTGAGTTGGCTTTAGAAGCAGCATTGGCGGCCGAAGAGCAGGGCGTACCTTTTGATATTGTCTTGATGGATATTCAAATGCCGGTGATGGATGGTTATACCGCGACCAGAAAATTAAGAGAAGCCGGTTATACAAGACCGATCATAGCAATTACCGCACATGCGATGACGTCAGAACTGCAAGGTTGTCTTGCCGTTGGTTGTGACACCTATACCAGCAAACCGATCAATCGAAAACAGTTACTTAGTCTGATCTGTCAGTACACAAATCGAGAGCATGCTCACACCGTCTAATGATGTGAGCATGCGAAAATGTCATAAATTTCTAGTTCAAACGATTAATATTCGCCGATGACTTCTCGACCTGAAATCGTTCCCAGCGCCGTATAGATGCCGAAATCAATACTGGAGCCGATCAAGCGAACCGAACCATCACCAAGTAGAAATTGCGCGAAACCCACATGCGGGGCGGAAACATCGCGGTCATCACTGGTACTCGCATTCGGAACGTGGCCTGTCTGAAACAATACCATATGGCCATGGTCGTCCGTGGCATCGGTAATTTCTCGGACTGCACCCGCCCAGGTCGTTTCGTATTCGAAATGGTTTCCGTGTACGGCGCCATTTCTGAATTCTCCGTTTTGACGCTCTCCGACACACAAGGTGTTGGAAAGCCCATCGGTGACATCACGCGAACGTGTGGCACTGTTGCGGCTGAACATTCCCGTGCGCTGTTCCTGATTGGCGTCCAGATCCGGCGGACCGAAATTGGCAACGTAACAACCCATCGCGTAACGTTCCGTCGCGCTCCCCATTTCGACAAACCCGTTTTCAGAAATCGGATCGGATGGGCAAAGAAGACCGGGAATGTGACGCTCGCGCGCAGCCTGGTTCACGGCACTGAAAATCGGTTCTGATAGATCAAACTGATCATAGAGATTTGCCTGATCCAGCATCGGTAGCAGCATGGTCACCCAGCCAAAGCCGGACTGGTTGCCTCCTGTTCCTGGTTTATAAATATATCCGGGGGGAAAGCAGCCGTGGGTATCGTGATAATTATGCAGGCCGATTCCCAGTTGTTTCAGATTATTTTTACATGAGAGTCTTCTGGCTGCTTCTCTCGCCTGCTGAACGGCGGGCAAGAGCAAAGCAATCAAGATCGCGATGATCGCAATGACCACCAGCAGCTCGATCAAGGTGAACCCTCCTCGAAGTATTCGTTTTTCTTTCATGGAATGAAAACCATCTTTCTATTCGTGAACGACGACCGTTTCGCGCAACCTCTGCGCAGACGGTGACCGTTTTCTGTAAGTACCATTCTGTTGAACTGTGCGCAGTATCATCCCGCCAGCTTCAAGATGCATGTCGATAGCAGAGAATGCGCACGATTCCTGTTTGAAGCCACTGACAGACTTCGCAGCAGGAATTACGTGAAGGAAACAGAAAGAAAGGATTCCGGTGGCGGCACGGGGGGCGCCTCAGAAAGCGATTGATAACAAGACCCCGGAGATACCATCAAAGGGTCATTGCCTTGTTGAATAGATAGTCTGTTTTTCGCTGGAGGAAGGACAGACTGCCAGGCAGAGTACCATTCTGAGAGGATTTGTGACCAGTGAAGGGGGCCGATCAACGGACCATGCACTTGAAGGGATTGCTTGGGTTCTGGATCGGATATTTCGGCAGACGTATTTTCTGTAATGGCAGCGTGACTCTGTTCTGCTGCCTGTATTGAACCCGTTTGTTGGGAGCTGGTATGCAACGTAAATTCCCACCAGAGCAGGGCGACGTGAATGTGGGTCTGCGGAGTCGTTGAGATTTCGTTCGAATGCGCGTCGTGGTTCTGATGATGGTGATCATGTCCCTGATGATGCGAGTGTCCGTGCGAGTGGCTGTGCCCGTGCGAATGGCTGTGAGCGGTGCTGCCATCTGGGTGCGTATGCTCTACCTGTACCTGCAGGGATTGAAGTAGAATCCCCAACAGGCCTGAGATTCCCAGAGCCCAGGATAATTTACGAAACGGTATCTTCATCACAATTCGACGATAAGTTCAGCCAAGACTAAAATCAATCCTGGTTGGCCAACCCCAGCCTGCGCTTTATGGAATATTCATCAAACATGCTGTGTATGTTTGTGCAATTCTCTAGCCGCCTGTGATGGTCGCTGGAAATAAGGTCTCTTTGAGCTCTGGCAGTGATTCTGAATACAGATCTGCCGTCTGCCGATCCTGTGCACTTACCGGGTGACCCGTTCCCACCAGAGCGGTAGTACCGATGCCGGCAGCCCGTCCAGCAGCGATATCCGATCCTTTATCGCCGACCAGAATCGAGGCCGACAGGTCCAGATCATGTTTCTGTGCCGCATCCAGCAGCATGCCGGGCCCCGGTTTGCGGCACTCGCACTGTTGGCAATACTGTTCTCCACCATACCGTGGGTGATGGGGGCAATAATACAGATCTGTAAGCGGCAAGTTTCGACGGGCGAATTCCTGTTTCATCCATTCCGTCAGTTCCAGAAATTGCTGCTCGGTGTAATACCCGCGGGCGATTCCTGCTTGATTGGTGATGACGATCAGGCCGTATCCGTTATCAACGGCTGTCTGGCAGAGTGCAAAAATTCCGTCTACAAATTCGAAGTCTTCAATCCGATACAGATAGTGTTTCTCTTTATTGATCACACCATCACGGTCAAGAAACAACGACTTTTTAGGGGATGACTTCGCCTGCATTGTTAGATCAGGCTACCCGTTTTAGATAGCTGGTCTGATCCGGATCGGATGAGTCCAGATCTAATTTGAAGTTGAATAGAGCCGCTTCGACGCATTCGCATAAGGTATGCTCAAGTACCAGATGCACTTCCTGAATCTGGCTTGTCAGTTCGCCGGGAGCAATCACGCACACATCACACAGCGAACGGACTTCACCACCGCCGTGTCCGGTGAAGATAATGCTGGGAACATTTTTTTCCTTGCAGGCCTGCACTGCTTTCACAATGTTGGGGGAATTGCCAGAAGTGGTGATTCCCAGGAAAACATCGTTCTCAGTCAACTTGCCTTCCAGTTGCCGCGAGAAGACGACATCGAAACCATAGTCATTTCCAATAGCAGTCAGGATCGAACTGTCGGTCGTCAATGCCTCGGCTGGTATCGAAGCCCGATCTTTACTCAGGCGACAGACAAATTCGGCTGCCAGATGCTGGGCGTCTGCTGCAGAGCCTCCGTTACCTGCGAGATACAATCGACCTCCGCTTTGATAGCTCTGGAGTATCAGATCCACTGCGTTCGAAAATTCCTGCTGTATTTCAGTATCTTCCAGCAGTTGTTTTTTGGCAGCAATCGATCGTTTCAAATTACGGCAGATAATTTTTCTGGCCTGATGCATGAGATCAGCTCTCCGTCCCTGGTAAAGTGCTCTCAAAATTCCGAGAATTTCGCAGCGGTCTATCTTTTAGACCGCCGGAGGCAATTTTGAATCGTGATGTCTTCAGTTAAACTGCCAGTATACTGGATTTCGAAAAATACAGGCAAGATAAGTTTTCACAGATTCAAGAGCCATCGATGCACGTTAGCACCAGTTTCTGAATGGAACAGCTGAGTCTTTAAGTCGATGTGAAACCGATAGTTGGAGCGCCACTAAAGACAAAAAATGATTGTAAAATGTACAATCGTAGCAGGCGGGTGTTCGTGTGGCTGTGGGAGTAGTGTCTGCAAAAATAAGGCAGGGGCATTGGTGGCACAAATCACGATCAATTTGCTCGACCAGAAGAGAAAGAAGGCAGAAGAAAAAGAAGGGTGAGTAACGGGATTTGAACCCGCGGCCTCCGGAATCACAATCCGGCGCTCTAACCAACTGAGCTATACCCACCATATGAAACAGCCGACTGGCTGAGAACTCTGACAGTTTCTATCTGAATTCAAATGATTCTAACCAATTTCCCCTCAGCTGAAAAGACACTGGCGAAGACAATTAGATCAATTGTTACGTTATCGAAGCTGATTTCGGGATGCAAGTATTCCAAGGCACGGAATCAGGAATATTTCCTCTATACGTGCATCTCCTGCGAACAATCTGTAGAATTGATACTTCAACGTTCCCCGATGAATTTACATTGATTTTACCGACTAAAAAGGGAAAAAGCGCATGAAAACGATTAGATTTACCTGCATGATTCTCGCGACTGTCGTATTGAGCTTGTCTCAATCAGAAGTACAGGCTCAGGATTCAACCAATTATCCCACAATTGGAGAAATCGTCCGTCTCGATCCACGCCTTGATCAACTGATAGACACGGATGCGAAGATTGAGGTTCTCTCTTCCGGTTTTGACTGGTCAGAAGGTCCGGTTTGGATGGGAGATGCCAAGGATGGGTTTCTGCTCTTTTCTGATATTCCCCGTAACTCCGTTATGAAGTGGAAAGAAGGCGAAGGGGCCAGCCTGTTCATGAAGCCCTCTGGTTATACCGGAGTGACTCCTTATGGAAATGAGCCTGGCTGCAATGGACTGTTTCTCGATCCAAAAGGCCGCCTGGTTTCCTGCGAGCATGGCGATCGTCGGCTTTCTGTATTGACCAAAGAGGGCGGCAAACGGACGCTGGTTGACAATTATATGGGCAAACGGTTGAACAGCCCCAATGATGGTACCTTCAAATCAAACGGCGACCTGTATTTCACCGACCCTCCTTACGGACTGCCCAATCGGTATGATGATCCGCGTCGTGAACTCGATTTCTGTGGCGTGTATCGTCTGGCGACAGATGGAACGCTGACCTTACTCACAAAAGAAATGACCCGTCCGAATGGAATTGCATTTTCACCCGATGAAAAAACATTGTACGTCGCACAGTCTGACCCCAAAGCGGCGATCTGGAAAGCATTTCCCGTCAACGACGATGGGACATTGGGAACCGGCAAGGTTTTTTATGACGCAACGAAATCAGTCGGCAAACTGCCCGGCCTGCCTGACGGTTTAAAAACCGACCTGAAAGGCAATGTATTTGCGACAGGCCCCGGCGGTTGTTATGTCTTTACTCCAGATGGCGAATTATTGGGACGCATCAGTACTGGAGAGCGCACCGCCAACTGTGCCTGGGGCAACGATGGTTCGACGTTGTATCTGACCGCGGATACTTACCTCGTCCGCATTGAGACCAAAACCAAAGGTCGGGTCGGTCCCGCAAAATAACGGCAACTGGCTCTGCTCAAATCATGCCACTTCCCGGCACAACCATTAGTTGGGTGCCGGGACTGTGGCGGGAGCAGCTGCGCCTTTGAAGACGAAGAGTACTTTCACGGGCGAATTACTAACGGGGGTTGCACCCAGATACTGCAAACGGGTATCTGTGTTTAGGCCCGGTTTCGATGCCACCAGAGGCCGACGGTCTTTGGCAGAAGCCTTGGGTTCACTGGTTACGGAAGCGCGGGGCACATTCCGCTGAACCACTCTGGCCTTTTGTCCTAATTGTTCCGCCGGGAGTTGCATTCGGTAACGTGTCTGATAGGAGCGTTGTTCTTTGGATGGAACATCAAATGATTTTTGCTTCGCATCGGCTGCGATAGATTGCTTGGCCCGAGCGCTCTTTGCTTGTGGTTTTCCTGCGGTAAAGTGATCGTTTAACGCCCATTCAGTGACCTTTTTGGCTTCTCCTTTTTCCATTGCCGTATTCGCTGACTGCTGCTGAGATGCCAGCAGGCGGGGCAAGTCTTCGACCGCTTCTGTCAAAGACAATTCGTTAATGGCCGGTTGCAAGGTAAGACCGATAAGCTGATCTCGTTTGAGGTCTTTCTGAAATTCCTGCAGCGCAGATGCCAGTTGCGTGTCTGTGGCTTCCACGTACACAGCAAATAATTCATTTTCAGAATCGTCTACCTTCGGTTTGGATTGATTGTCCTGTCCTTCCGCTTTGATTTTTAATTTGTGTGAATGTTGTAGCTGACGCTCGACATCAGACTGCTTTTGTTGATTCACCGGAATATTGTTTCGGGCCAACAGTAATTCCATCGTTCCCAAAGCCTGCTTGACATCCACCACGCGGACTTCAATTACGACGACTTTTCCGTTAATTTCACTAAAATAGGGAAACGCATCTCCAATCCGAATCGCATCGACGGGAACGTGACTGGGAATTCCAGATGCGGGGCGTGGCTCAAAAGGCATATTAGGTGGGGGAAAGCTAGCCGCGACTTTATTTTCAGCGACGGAATTCGTGATCGAAAAATTGCCCTTCATTTTTCGTGCCTCGGGGGCAGACATCACGAGCCCCTCTTTTTGATCGAGCTCCGTAACAGGCAGCGCGGCCGAACGAAAAGCGACCGAAGGGGCGGCCGCTGTGATCGTGGCCTTGCCTTGTTTACTAGAGGCTGCTGACTTTGAGAGAGTACCATGGTACTCATCTGCGGGAGTTTTGTCTTGCGAAAAGAGAATCGTTTCCTGTTGGGACTCTGTAGGTGTTCGGTATGCAAATCGGTCTGCGTTTGCGAATTGTTGTGCAGGATCAGGGATATTCATCAATAAAATAAATAAGACCAGTGCGGCCACTGAGGAGCAGGCGCTAATCGCGACGGCAATCCGGTAACGTAGCATCGAAGGGGCTCGTTTAACAGTCGCTGGCGTTGGTTCTGTCAGCAGGGTTTCCTGTTCGATGCGACGGCGGATGGAAGCTGCCAGTTCAGGAGGCGCAGATTCCGTCGCAGTTTCCTGTAGCAGCCGGGAAATTTCTCCGAATTCATGCAGCTCTTGTTGCGCTGCGGCAGAATGATCCAGCAGCGATTCCAGTTCGCGACGTTCTTCGGGCGCGACTTCATGATCGAAGTAGGCCGACAGGTTTTCGTTTGAAGGTGGTTGACTACTCATTTTGTTTCACTTATCGATGACTCATGGTCAGACTGAGGAACACGCGCTTCCGATTCATTTTGAAAAAGCATGCTCAGTTTCTGTTTCAGTTCATTCCTTCCTCTAAAAATACGGCTCCTGACTGTTCCCAAAGGAATTTCCGTGATTTCGGCAATCTCTCCGTACGACATCCCTTCCAACTCTCTTAATATCAAGGGAGTACGGTATTCTTCCTGTAGCTCATTCAATGCCTGGTGAACGAGTTTTTTTCGCTCAGAAAGTTCGGCAACATCGGGGGGATGAGTTTCGGGGTGTGAATCAACCAGCCATTGGCTGGCAGGATTGTCTTGTGTATCCAGAGTTGTAGACGTCCGTTTGGTTTTTCGTTTTTGTGTGATTGCCGCATTAAAGGAAATGCGAAACAACCAGGAATAAAAGGCGGCTGTTCCTCGGAATGTCTTTAATTTAAAGAATGCCTGTGTAAAACCTTCCTGGGCTGCATCGCGCGCATCGTCACTGGAGCCCAGAATTCGCATTAACGTTCGGTACAGGCGATCCTGATATTTCAGGACCAGTTGATCAAACGCTTCAGTACGACCTGCCAAACATTCTTGAATCAGGTGTTGATCATTGTTGGTCACAGTATGTAATGGACGAACAGAGGCCAAATTTAGTTCCCGCTCTTCTCTGGAAAAACGGGGTTTGGGGAAAACCTACACTAACGGTTGTTGACTATCTTCTTATTTTCGAACGCGTTACGTCAATATCAGTTCGGAAGAACCAGCCAGAAAAGACCATTATTTAGTCTGTCGCGTCTGCAGAGAGCAAGCAGTTATCGATCAATCGAGTGGCACCGGCATAGGCGGCGACCAAGGCTACCATGTCAGGCTGTGGGGCAGAAATCTCTTCCAGTGTGCCGGCATCGACAATCGTGGCATAATCCAGTTTTAACAGCGGGGTGGTGCTGATCAGTTGCTGCATTTCCGCTGTGAGTTGATTCAGGTCTGTTTCTCCGGCATGAATTCGTTCTTCTGCCAGTTTCAGGGCACGCGAAAGTGATAAGGCGGATTCGCGTTCTGCTTCTGAGAGATAAGCGTTGCGACTACTCAGAGCCAGTCCGTCAGTGTCTCTGACAATCGGGCAGGTTTTAATTTCAACGGGGATATTTAAGTCGAGACACATCCGCCGAATGATGGCCTGTTGCTGATAATCTTTGGCTCCGAAGTACGCGATATCAGGCAGACTGCACAGCAGGAGTTTGGTCACAACTGACGTGACGCCTTCAAAGTGATCGGGCCTTGTCTTTCCTTCCAGAACTTGCGACAGCATTTTCACGGTAACGCAGGTTGAAAAGTTCTTCGGGTACATGATTTCAGTTGTAGGCAGCCAGACCAGATCCGCTCCTGCCTCATGACATTTGACGAGGTCCTGTTCCACCACACGGGGGTACTTTTCAAAGTCTTCGTTAGGACCAAATTGTGTGGGATTAACGAAGATCGAGACAACGACGAAATCACAGTCACGGTGCGCCGCTTCAATCAGGCTCATATGTCCTGCATGTAGAGCTCCCATGGTGGGCACAAAACCGATCGACGCATTCTGCTTGCGCTCTGCTTCAACCAGCTTGCGGAGTGCCGGAATCTCTGCAACTGTTTCTACGGGTGAAGTGAACGGGTCGGGCATGATCACAACTCTTTCAGATCAGGCAGCTGTGCCGCGCCAGTAATCGAAGTAAGATGAAGCCAGATTTCCTCAGGCAGTGATGCTTAAGTTTCTTTCGGCGTCTGACTACGATTTCCACCTCCGCCCCGTTTATTTGAGGGACGACGCGATGATCGTTTAGGACGTCTGCGACTCTGGTCGTCTCCAGAAGAGGCAGAGGAGGGGGAAGAACTCTTTCCTTCCTCAGCATTTTTACCGGATTTGCTACCACCGACCAGTTTAGGATTCAGCAGATAAGAAATCGCTTCTTCCCAGCTGGGAACGTTCGGATATTTATTTTCCGACACTTCTTTATCAGGATGAGACGTTTCTGTTTCGTCGTCTTCTGTTTCATCGTCTGCCGATGAATCTTTCTCGTCTGCTGATTCAGCATCAACGGGGCTTTTGCGTCTGCGAGATCGTCGTCTTGGACGCTTGGGTTTACTTTCTTCTTCCTCTTTAGAAACGTCAGATTCACCCTCGGCTTCAAGCTCTGATTCTTCTTCGGACTCTTTCTCATCCGAACTTTCAGCTGACTCTTCATCAGTAGTTTCGGCTGACTCTTCACTTTTTCGTGAGCGCCCTCGTCTGCGGCGTCGTCGCCTGCGCGGTCGTTTGGTTTCGGCTGCTGCTTCGGTTTCTTCTTCCGTGTCAGCTGTCTCTTCCGCAACGGCCTCTGATTCGTCTTCGAGATCTTCTTCGTCGTCTGAATCAAAAGCGACTTCTTGAGAAATGAGACCAAAACCGAACGAGTCGTCATCGTCGAGACGCTCATCGGTACGAGCGGCCGGTTTCTGTTTTGGTGGTTGTTTCTTTTTGGGGGGCTTTTTAGAACGAGATTTTGCCGGTTTCTTCTGAACAGGTTCTGCTATTTCTGCAACCTCTTCTTCAGAGTCATCCTCTTCGTCGTTTTCATCAGATGCTTTGGGTTTATTGACTTTGGACCGAGGTGAATCTTCTTCGTCCCAGTTCCAGCCATCTAGTGCATCCCAATAAGTGTCTTCTTCTTCGACACCACTGGCTTTTTCATCGGTCGAAGCAGCGGGAACGAAATCCTCTTCGATTTCTTCTTCCTCGTCATCGTCATCTTCGAAGACATCAAGGATTTCTTCTTCTACATCCTCTTCCTCGAATTCCAGCTCAGCTTCAGCGGGATTTTCTTCCGCGAGTTTGGCCTCGTCTGCGTCAAACAGAGAGGAACCAAAGAAGTCATCATCCTCATCGTCGTCAACTTGATTGTCTGATTTCGCAGTGACGGGAGCCGGTTTCTGCTTAGTTACTTCTGGTTCGTCGGGAGTTTCCTCTTCGATTTCTTCAGATAGACTATCATCGAAGTCCGTAGGCACCGGTTCGACTTGCTGGTCGAAATCGATGCCAAATAGATCACCTGCGAGGGACTCCCAAGAGTCTCCATCACCCGACGGATTGATGCCAAAAGGCTCTTTGCTTTTATTCATATGCGCAAAGTACACGTTCTTCGAAGATTTATCAAGATTTGCGCCTGTGCGGAATAAGGGATATCGGGAGAAATCATTGGCCTTCCGAGTACTCGATATGGTGAATTACAGCCTGTAATTTTCGGGCCTTTTCCAGCATGGAGTGGTAGCGGGGGACCTTGGAGTAGCCCACTTGTCGGGCCAGCAGGTCGGCTTCTGAGCTCAAAACGACTGTACAGGGGATCGATTTCACCTTCAGAACATCGGCGATTTTACGGTCTTTATCGAAATCCAGATGAACAGGTTCGAACGCCTCATTCAGATAACGGGCCATTCTGGGGTCGGAAAGTGTGTCTTTTTCCAGTTTACGGCAGTAAGTGCACCAACTGGCATCAAATACGATGAAAACCGGCTTGTTGCTTTTGAGTGAAGCCTGATGTGCCGTCTCCAGGTCAGTGTGCCATTTGATGTAATTGTCCGACGAACTGGCTGATTCGTCTTTTGTCCCGGCTTTGGAGAGTTCAATGGACAAGCCGACTAATAGAACAACTGAAAAGCCGATAACGCCCCATTGGATTCGATTGGGAAGTCTTTTCATTTCTGTGACTCCTTCACAAGCACAAACTGCAATTCCTTTGCAGCTGGACCTATGTAAATGATAAATTATTGACCCGGTGAAGAGTGAGCAACTTACAAAATCGTTATAAATCGTTCATTAAGCTTTATCGGTAGGATAGGTGGGAGTTCTATGAACGATTCGACCCGAATCATCTGAATAAGAGGAACATGGCCGGTAAGGTTTACCTAACCGGAACAGAGTTGGCTCTCACTCCGTAAAAAAAGCCAAAACTGCGGAAAAAACCTCTGAACTGAGGCCCGTCGCAGGTCTGGCTTGATAACGGTGGCACTGATGTAATGATCAGTTTTGCTTGGGCTTAGCGGGCGGGGATGTTGGTTTCACTTCCGGTTTGGCGGCCTCAGGCTTGGTCGATGTTTTCCCGGCTGCTGGTTTTTCGGCAGGTTTTACCGGTTTGGAATTCGCGTCTGCTTTTGGAGATGCAGGTTTCTTTGCCGGAGTAGGCGCTGGTTTGGTAGCTGGACTCGCAGGCTTTGGTGCTGGCGTCCCGCTGGTGGGATTTGCAGGGCCTGTTTTACCAGCTTCCTCTTTCGGCTTCTCGATTGGTTCAATCAGGGCTTTGCGCGACATTCGGAGCGTCTCGAAACTGTTCGCCGAAATCACGTAATACCAGTTTGCAAATCGTTCATTCAGCTGTTGAACCAGTTCATTCCCTTTGACGACTTTGTCATCGTATTCTTTTAACTGCTTCTCATATGTCTTCAGCTCGGACTGATACTTCTTCATAGCGATTTCATACTCGGCTTCCGGGTCGGGTTTTTCTTCCGCTTTGGGTTTGGCTTCTTTTTTATCTTTATCAGCCGGTTTAGGTGTTTCTTTTTTCTCGCCGTCGGTTTTCTCTTTCAGGCCAGTTGGCTTTTGGGGTTCGACTGGTTTTTGTGGAGGGTCACCAATAAAGGACGGATCGAATATCACAGTAACAAACAGGTAACGGCTGGTTTTCAAGGCACCATCGTCTGCTGTTTCATCCGCTTTTTTCTCTGGTTCTTTGGCGTCTGTGGAATCAGCAGCCTTGGTTTTCTCTTCCGATTTCGATTTCTCGTCTTTCTTTTTCCCGCTGTTTCCTACTTCAATATCCAGCGCACTGCCGGTGAAAATTTCACCAAAATATAGCGAGTACACGACGCCCTGGTTGGTGGCCGCGATCACTTCCCCTTCATTCGAAACCAGTTGCTGATTTCCCTGGGGATCGCTGGCTAAAACAAACCCCTTGCTTTGCAGGTCAACAAAGTCGAGTGGGTCTAGACGCAGAGTGCCCGATTTTTTCAACTCAGCCGCAATGCCCGTAGGTTTAGGACGGATACCCTGAATCTTTAAATCGTCCAGCGTATTGATCATCTGGTTCACGTCACTGGTATTCAGCTTCTCGGTTTCCTTGTTTAAACCTTCCAGCTCCCAGGGGGCCGTTGAACTTCTCCGGGTGAGGGTAGACAGCTCCCGGTTCACAATCCGCCGCTTGCTTTCGTCGATCGAATATTTATTCACGATGATTTCCACCAGGCGGTCTCGTTCGACCTTCAGCACATCGGGTTCAATCCAGTCAGAAAAGTTTGAGGAAAGGTCGACGTTAAGCTTCGTGCGATAGACCGAATCTTCGTCCACTTTGCGAACGAAATATTCATTTTGTTCATTCGGAACCTGTTTCCCCACAATAAAGTCAACCAGCGGAGCGCCCCCCTCTTTCGAGAGTGTCAGTCGCTGGCCGCGTCCTTTAAGATTGGTATTGGATTCATCCAGTGGGTCAATTACGCCAAAACGTTCGTGGTCACGTTTACGTCGGCTTTCTAATGCACCGCGGACAACGCCCACTAGCGAAGCGGCGGTTTCAGCCAGTTCGTTTTCTGCATCAGCCGGGTAATCGTGGTGCGAAGGGATTTTCCAAAGACCATCCTTGAATTCCACATTGAAGACCTTCAGTGTGGCAGAGTCTTCGTTGTAGCTCACCACACGCAGGGACTTTGCCTGTGTGGGGGCTGTGAAATCGGGATAGAATTCTTCTCCCACATTCTCGTAGCCTGTTAACTCTGTTGGTTGAGATGTGCGATCGGTCACGAAAGCGGCGATGAGGGCTGCCACCGCAATCCCTACAAAGGTCAGTGTTCTGGTCGTTTCATTCATGGTAAACGATTTTACTTAAAACAGTGGTTTAAATTGAATTCAAACAGGACGCAGTTTTCTGTCTCTCAAATTTAGAGGCGGTTCTGAGAAGCCGCCTGTACTTTATTTCTTCAGTCTCCGGTCGGGAGCGATATTCTGATTTTCATTCTTCATGCGGAAAAACAGGAAGCAGATTCCTAACAGAATCGCCGGGAAGGGAGGTACGAGAATCGCATACCAGCGAATTCGATCTTCGATTTCTCGAATTTGCCGTTCCGTCTGGGCTTTGATCTTCTCAACTTGCTGTTGTTTTTCCCGCTCAATCTTGGCTTCATCCACTTCCAGACGTCGGCTCTCATTTTCCTCAGCCATTCGCAGCATGATCTGTTTCGTCCGATTATCAAGCGATTTATCCTGCTCAATTTTATCCCGCTCTGATTTCAGGCGGTCACGGGCTTCTGTTAATTTGGCTTCCGCGTCCTTTGTGGCTTTTTCCCGTTCTTCATTTCGTTCTTTCACAAACACAGACGTTTCCCGTTCCACTAAAGTCAGGGTCCGGTGCTGTTCACGGCGTTTGCGTAGCGCGATATAAGAGTCATCGCCCGCCAGCTGGTCGACGCAATTCAACAAGAAGGTCACGTTATCGATTTTTAAGCCAAACGCCTGACGTTCGCGGATATTGAATAACTCGTCTGAAATCAGGTCGGCATCAGCGACGAAGATGACATTAATATTTTTCTCTTTCGATTTCGCTGTCGATGTAATATGTGCAGCCAGCACATGAGCATGCTCGTCAATCAGACGTGGTGGCTCCTGGGCAATTCGGATCGAGTTGAACATGGGGCTGGTGATTTCTCCCCAGGCCAAGAGTCCCGAGTTAGGGCCGGTTCTAAGGAGCGGTTCAAAGTTCAGATCCCTGTCTTTCCGTGGCCGAATACTGCCGGGGAAGAAGGTCAGAATCTCCTGCAAACCGCTGGTAATGTTACTGTTCAAACTAAATGCACTGCGTGTGCCACTTTTCGGGCTGATAAAAATCAACTCGGGACGCACCACTTCGGCAAATTCCGGATGTGGGTTGAAGTAATCGAAGACGATTTCACCATTGTCCCAGGCGACCTGCAGGACATTCAGCAATGAGGTCAAACGTCCTTCGTCCGCTTTAGGTGTAGGTGGCGGTTGACGCATTCCCATCATGCCGCCCCCAGGACTGGGTTTGGGCATACGGGGGGCATTCTGAATTCCTCTACCGCCGCCATAAACGGGTAGTGGGTCGTCACAGATTAGTGTTGGTTTTCCTTTTTTGACATAATCGACCAGATTCTTTAACTGCGGTTGTGTCAAAGAAGAAGGCAGAACCGCAACGAGAACATCATAAGCCGTTTCGCTGATCGGGGAATCGGGTGAGACCTGTTCGACTTTGTATTGTTTCCTGAGTTCGCTGACAATCAGCCATGATGGCTGGTTGCCTCCCATTCCCATATTTAATCCGCCAAAAATGCTGGCATCGGTGTTTAAGATTCCCACAGTCAATCGTTCATCTTTCGAGGCTGTGCGGATCGAACGCGTTAATTCATATTCAATCGGCGTTCCGACATTGAAGAAGGGGATTACAACTTCATCCGTGCCGCTTTTGATGACGGCCCCCATGAATATTGTATCCACAAATGACCGTCCACCTCGCTCGGTCTGGACGCGTTGGGGGGAAATATTCAGCAGCCGGGCTTCTTCTTCCTCTTTACTGAAAGGAACCACGTCGACAAAGCGAACCTGCAGCCGTTTTCCTCCGAGCTGATCGTATTCTCTTAACAGGCCGATTAACCGTTTGCGAATGGGGACATATTCCCGTGAGACTTCCGGGCTGATAAAGGCTTCGATGGTGATCGGGTTCTTCTCATCGATTTTCCCGATCAGATCCTTCGTGGTTTGTGACAGGCTGTAGACTTTTTCGTTTGTCATATCGATACGGCTGCTGCCGTAGGAGGCAATCACATTGGCACTGATCAGAATAACGGCCAGAGATACTGTACGTACCAGATACTGCAGGCCCATCGAATTTTGTTCCTGAGCACTCCAGTGTCGGCGTGTAATGAGAATCCGGTTCAAATACAGCATCATGACAGCCAGCGAGATGAAATACAGAATCGAGCCGAGCGGCAAGACGCCGGCACTAAAATCCTGAAATTGTTCGACCAGGCTCAAACCCTGAATCAAGTTACTGGAAGGAGCCGCCTGTCCGATGAAGATCGGAACAGCGCAAATTACCGTGCCCAAAACAAAAGCCACAGTCGCACTGCTGGTTAAAGCAGAAGCAAACATGCCTGCTGCCAGTAGCGATGCGCCGGCCAGCCAGTATCCAAAATAGGTTGTAAACATCACCCCGATATCAGGGTTTCCAATGCTCCATAAGACAAAGATATGGGTCACCGAAAACAACAACGCAATCGTATACACGGCCAGTACAGCCAGAAATTTCCCTAACAGGATTTCCAGATCAGAGGCAGGCATGGTAAACAGCAATTCGTCTGTCCCCATTTTTTTCTCATCGGCCCAGACCCCCATCGTAATAGCGGGAATGATGAACAACAGCAGTAAGGGATACCACAGGCTCAATTGATCCAGGTTCGCCTGATTGTTTGCGAAAAACTGTTGATTGAAGGCAGCAAAGGCGCCCGCAACAACAAACACAACAATAAACAGGTAACCCAGCACTCCGGAAAAGTAACTTTGTACGTTTCGCTTGAATACGGCCAATACAACGTTGTTCCGCAACATAATAGAAGGGTCCTTACGTCAGCTTTATATGAAACTCAGTTGGTCGGTGAAATAAGAAATTACGCGTGTGTCAATTTATGGAAGTTGGCTTCCATGTCATCCTGGCTGTTACCCAGCTCATCCACAGATCCGTCAAACACGACTAATCCCTGATTGATCAGAATCACACGGCTGCAGACCGCTTTGACTTCCTGCAGAATGTGTGTCGAAAGCAGAATGGTTTTTGTTTTTCCCAGACTGCGAATCAAGTCACGCACCGACTGATTCTGGTTCGGGTCCAGACCGCTGGTAGGTTCGTCCAGAATTAAAATATCGGGATCATGAAGTAAGGCCTGTGCCATGCCCACACGTTGTCGGAAACCACGCGACAGTTTGCGAATCGGCTTTTTCCAGACACTGCTCAAGTCGCATTTATCCATGACAAACTCAAGCCGATTACTAAGCTCCGCGCTCGACATGCCACGCACGCCACCTGCGTATTTTAAAAACCCTTGCGGCGTCATCTCTTCATAAAGCGGGCCGTTTTCCGGTAGATAACCCAGTTTCTGGCTAGCTTCGATCCGGTGAGTGCTTACATCAAAACCACCAACACGCGCTTGACCTTCACTGGGGGAAAGAAAACCCGTTAGGAGTTTCATCGTGGTTGACTTACCAGCGCCGTTCGGCCCTAGAAAGGCGGCAACCTGACCGCGGGGGACAGAAAATGTCACATCTTTCGTGGCAGTGAACTGGCCATAGAATTTGCTCAATCCAATGGCTTCGATCATCTTCTCCTGGGATGAGCCTGTCGCCTGCCCGGCAGGAGATTGCTGAACCTGTTCCGACATTGCAATAATACTCCCGATGATTGTCTCGTGGGTTGATTCAACAGAATAAGTGAATGCTTAAGGGGCTCGCTGCGTTTCAAAAGTAATTCGGTACATTTTGAATGCCGACAAGCTTATTGAACTCGTTCATTTTTAACTGGAACGTGCTAAAAACACAACAAAGGATGAGAGTACGTTTTGAGTTAGCGGGATCTTCTTTGATCTTGGGCTGTTGGTTTTGTCTGTTCTATAGCCCTGAGATCGACCTTGACTGCCGAGACACTCAAGCAGCCAGACGCTCAAGAATAACCCAACCATTTCCTCTTTGAATAATTATTGATTTTCCTGATGCCCAGCCATTTATTTACTGCTTTTTGAAAAAATAATTCCGAAAGCACTCAAAATCAAGGCTGGGGATAAAAAAAATCGGTTGTACCAGAGGGGCACAACCGATTTTCAATTCGTTAGTTTTATAAGTCGAATCTATTCGACTCGTTCTTCTGTTTCTTCCAGTTCCTTAAAGAATTTCTGAACCTGATATTTCTCTTCAAGCTCTCGGCTCCATTCAAAATTCGTTTGCTGTTGCTCCATTTGAGCCAATGGCAGATAGGGCGAGAAGAAGAAGAACAAGTCGGTTTTCAGGAATTCCTGGTACATGGCTGTCAAACCACCCTCTGTCGAAGGAATGCGGTTCATGACTTTTACAACATAACAGATCGATTTGTCGGCATTCATGGCAACGCCCACGTCTCCTTCGTTCAGATTGTCGAAAATCTGCTCCATGAACTCGTTGCTGGCACCATCAATCGCCGAAATGCTAGAGAGTTCCGGGCGAGGCATGGAGAACGGGTTGCTGGCACCCGCTGTTGAAGTCCGCATCCAACTGAACGATTCGGTGGTTGTAGTGGAAATTTCCGTTCCCTCTTTTTTCCCGGTAATCGTCTGCCCGGACAATGCTTCGGACATCTCTTTATCACCTGCGTCGAGGATCAGTTTTTTCAACGCTTCACCCCGTTTCATGGAGACCGGTCGTGCCGCTTCCAGGGTTAACTGCGCAGTAATCTCTGCATCAATCTTGGGGTCGTCAAAGTTCGGAATTGAAGCGTCTACATGTTTGACTTTCCAGTAGGAGATCAAACCACTGGAGAATGAGTCTTCCGCTTCATAGGCTGAGTAAAGCAGGTCGACAGGAGTCTCAAATAGCTGCTCGATCACGGTCCTTGGTTGAGCGGCAAACTGATTCAAAGTCGGCTCTTTCGCTGTACCCAGGGGATACTTCTCCGACTCTTCCATCTCCTGAGCAGACATCATCGGTGTGATGTTATAAATCAACTGGTGTTTGGTAGCGTAGTCTTTCAGCAGTTTGGTGGTCTCTTCCGGTGTGGGAGGATCGACACCTTCAGCCGGACTATTAATACGATAGCTGAGGTCGTTCATGAACGTGACAGCGGCGGAAATCTTTTCCTTCATCAGTACCAGTGTCCGTTCCCGTAATAATTGGTCACGGATTTCACTTTTCAGATCGTCATTCAGCGAACGGTATGGTTCCAGTGGTGCTGGTGCAGTTGTTGGACTCTCCGGTTTGGTTGTCGCAGGAGCCGCCCCCGGTTTGGGAGCCACCACAGGGGTATCAGCGGGTTTTTCATCTAAGAGTGAAACAAAGGTTGTCAGTTCCGAATCAAGGGCACTCGATTCTTCTTTCTTCTCTGTTTTGGTTTCCGGTTTGGTTTCCGGTTTGGTTTCTGGTTTCGTATCGGGAGTTTCCTTGGGCTTTTCAGGAGCAGCCTTTGGTTTTGTTTCCTTAGTCGGTGCTGGTTTTGGTACGACGGGAGTGGCCGGCTTTTTCTCACTGCTACCAGGTTTTGCAGCTTCCACAGGCGGATTTGTTTTGGGAGCCGCCGGGTTTTTAGGTGCGGACGGGGATGGGAAAACAGGAAGGTCAGGCATGCCTGGGAAACCAGGTGAATCCGGAATGGGATTATTCTTGTAAAGCCGTTCTTTGTTTTCTTCGTAGAAGGCTTTGATCTCTGCATCGGTTACAGGCGGAACCAGTTTTTCGGTCTCTTCGTAGTCAGCCATCAGGTATTCGACCTGAACTCGTTGCGGCTGACGCAATCCGGGAGAACCGGGGCCGGTCTCGTTGGGGAAGACCCCTTTGTAGTTTTCGTAAAAGGCTTTTTTGGCCGCTGCTGTGGGGGCTGCTACCTGATCTTCAAAATCTTTCACCGGTAGCGCGACCACTTCTAACTCTTCGCGGACGTTGAATTTTTTGTAGAAGTTCCAGTATTGATCCGGCGTCAATGAAACTTCAGGCCGGAGCATTTGAAAGGCGAGTCGTGCCTTGAGCTGGTCTCTGAGAATATCATAAATTCCGCCTTCTGTGACTCCCATGCTTTGGCAGGCTTTCCGGAAGGCGTCGCGGCTGAGTTTGTTGCTGGTATAGCGGGAAACATATTGAGTGACGGCATCATCTGAAACCACCAGCTGCATCTTGTCTGCTTCTTTTCGAAACAGGTATTCGAGGATGATGTCATCTTCGGTGTCCCGGCCAAAACCGAACAGAGCGCCGCGTGGCGGCTGAGCACGTTCCCGTTCTTCTTCTGGCAGAGATTCGAAGTAAGTTCTGATCACAAACTGATTGGCGATCTGGCGGTTTTTGACAAGGGTCTGAAATGCCATCTGGTCAATGTCACCAGCGGTTGTCTTCACAACCATCGCGGCACCTTGGCGGGGCATTACTGTGTACCCCACAAAAAAGCCAAGTACAATCCCGATAACGGCGAACAGCGTTCCCTTACCACGGTCTTTTCCCAGGTACCAGAAGAGAACACCAAATAATAGCATGCCTATGATGGGCGGAGCCTGATTGGGTGTCAATTGGTCCATGACGATAAACGCAAACATGGCCAGGATGGTGAGTGGTACCATTAATACTTTTTGGTTTTTACGAAACAATTCCAGTGGCGAGGCCATTCTGTTTCCTTCTTCAGTCTGCAAGTCGAATAAAATCGATTTCCTGTAGTGAAATTCGCACGTCAACTAGATCCAGTTGACGAGATCACCGCTTTTCGTATCTTCAAATTGGAAAAGAGTTTTCCGTTTATTTCATGTGTTGTAATTTATTCGGGCCATTCGTGAAAGTCTTCTCTCAAAGAATCCTGTTGTTTCCTGCCTGTTCTTATTACAAAAAGCACTTCATTCAAGGGGAAGATCCGGCGTGAAAAAATAATTACAGGCTTGACAGAGAGTTTTGTGGCGGGTATGGATTGCCGGATAAAGTTATCAAGTTGATCCGGTGAAGCGAATCAAATAATGTAAAAACAGGAACGATTGAGCCGCGTATTGTTGTCAGAATGGCCTTGGGGACAAGGTTTACGTCGGTTTCTCAGGAAGGGCAAGTCTGGTGGCAAAGAAAAAGCTGAAAGCATTAGTGATCGTTGAGTCACCGGCCAAAGCCAAGAAAATCGGCAGCTATTTAGGTAGTAAATATAAGGTCCTGGCCAGTATGGGGCACGTTCGCGATCTGCCTACCAAAGCCTCCGATGTTCCTTCCGAATTCAAGAAAAAACACAAATGGGCTACTTTAGGCGTCAATGTCGAGTCCGAATTCGAGCCCTATTATCTGGTTCCTCAAGACAAGAGGAAAACGGTTAAGGAACTCAAAGACGCTCTAAAAGATGCAGAAGAACTGATTCTCGCGACGGACGAAGACCGCGAAGGAGAGAGCATCGGCTGGCATTTAGCCGAATTGCTGAAGCCCAAAGTTCCCGTAAAACGCATGGTTTTCTCGGAAATTACAGAAGAAGCGATTCAGGAAGCGATTGCCAATCCACGTGAACTCGACTTAAATCTGGTCTCGGCTCAGGAAACCCGCCGTGTACTGGACCGTTTGTACGGATTTACATTGAGTCCGCTGCTCTGGAAAAAAATTGCCCGCGGTCTTTCTGCCGGTCGCGTACAATCAGTGGCCGTTCGGATCCTGGTACAGCGTGAACTGGAACGACTGGCGTTTAAAAGTGGTACCTACTGGGATTTGAAGGCGCAGCTGAAAACGGACGAAGGAGCCGAGTTTGAATCGATGCTGTCGACCGTTGGCGGAAAGAAAGTCGCCAGCGGGAAAGATTTTGATGAATCGACGGGCAAGCTGAAAGAGGGAGCCAACGTGCTCCTGCTTAATGAGCAGCAGGCCGATGATTTACTGGAACGGGTCAAAAAATCAGACTGGACAGTCACATCGGTCGAGCAGCGTCTGCAGTCGCGGAAGCCACCGGCGCCATTTACCACCAGTACACTGCAACAGGAGGGGAACCGCAAGCTGAATATGTCAGCGCGTGAAACCATGCAGGTCGCCCAACGACTGTACGAAGATGGTCACATTACTTATATGCGTACTGACAGCGTCAATCTCTCGAACGAAGCCGTTTCTGCCTCGCGCCAGCGGATTGAAGATTTATACGGTAAAGACTATCTCTACGCCGAAATTCGCCGCTTCGATACGAAATCGAAAGGGGCACAGGAAGCTCACGAAGCGATTCGTCCCGCGGGAAAATTGATGAAAACCGCCGAAGAATTAAGTCTGAAAGGGCAGCAGGCCAAACTGTATGCGATGATCTGGAAACGAACCATGGCGACACAGATGGAAGAAGCCAGACTGCGTTTTCAAACGGTAACGATCACCGCCGCCGATGCAGAATTTCGGGCCACTGGGCGACACGTTGAATTTCCCGGTTTCTTCCGCGCTTATGTCGAAGGTTCTGATGATCCGGAAGCAGCATTGGATGACAGTGAATCCATGCTGCCGCCGATGGAAGAAAACCAGGCGCTGGAAGCCAGTCAGGTTGATCCGCTCAAACACGAAACCAAACCTCCCGCACGTTATACGGAAGCCAGCATTGTTCGCAAAATGGAGAGCGAAGGCGTCGGCCGTCCGAGTACCTATGCTTCCATTATCGGCACGATTCAGGACCGTGGTTATGTGAAAAAAACAGGAAGTCAACTTGTCCCGACTTTTACCGCCTTGGCGGTCACGCGTCTGCTGGAAAAGTTTTTCCCGAATCTGGTCGACTTGCAGTTTACAGCCGCCATGGAACAGGAATTGGATGATATCGCCGTTGGTGAAGGAGACCGGCTGCCATACTTGACCCAGTTCTATCGTGGCAAAGATGGCCTGGATGAGCAGGTGAAAGCAAAAGAAGAGACCATCGATGCGCGGGAAATATGTACGTTGAATCTGGAAGGGATCGAGTCGGCTGTCCGCGTGGGTCGCTATGGGCCTTATGTCTCTGATGAATCGGAAGAAGAGCCGGTTTCTGCCTCAATTCCCGATGATATCGCACCTGCCGACCTGACCAATGAAATGGCGAAAAAATTGATTCGCCTGAAGAGCGAAGGGCCGAAATCCCTGGGTATGCATCCCGTGGAGAACACGCCCATTTATAAACTGCACGGTCCGTTTGGCCCTTACTTGCAGCTAGGCGATGTGATTGAAGATGGTCCCAAGCCAAAACGCGTCAGTATTCCCAAGACCGTCGATCCGGATACCATTGATTTTGAACTGGCTTTAAAATATTTAAGCCTGCCTCGCTTTTTAGGCGAGCATCCAGAAACCACCAAGAAGGTCAACGCGGGCATCGGTCGCTTCGGGCCTTATGTGTTGCACGATAAAGTCTACAAGTCGCTCGGCAAGGAAGATGATATTCTGACGATTGGCCTGGATCGAGCAGTCGAGTTACTGAAGCAGGCCCGTAAACGCAGTGCACCGACACCGATTCGCGATCTGGGGAAACATCCGGAAGACGAAGAGCAGGTTGGTATTTTCGATGGCCGCTATGGCCCCTATGTCAAACACGGCAAAATCAACGCGACCATTCCCAAAGGTTACGAAGTCGAGATGGTAACGATGGATCAAGCTGTCGAATGGCTCGAAGCCAAAGCGGCGAAAACGGGAGCAAAGAAAGCAGCGAAAAAAACAACGAAGAAGAAAGCCGCTGCTAAAAAGACGACGAAAAAAGCAGCCGCGAAAAAGAAGACAACCAAAAAGGCAGCGACTAAAAAGACGGCAGCTAAAAAAACAGCGAAGAAGAAAACCGCGAAGAAAAAGGCATCTGAAGAATAGCCGGCTGATTCAGATCAGGCGGAAGCATTGGATTCATCGGCTTCCACGTCACCCGGGGATGGAGTTTCCTGTTCCGCTTCATCCTCGCATCTCTTCCGATCTGCCTCTTTGACTTCGGCTTCATCCAAATCGAATTCTTCGATCAGCTCTCGGCGGCGGAGTGTGACCTGCCGATCAAATTCAGAGAGCACATCCAGCGCACGATCACGTGAAGTCACCAGGCCGATGATCAGATACTGGGTAATCGCCAATCCATAGCAAACCCAGCCGACCGTATCGACGGCGATCGCAGCGAGGATGGCGAACACCGGCGAAGACCGGTTGATATGCTGGCAGACAACCCCCTTCAGAATGGCCCGCCACTTTTCTTTCAGCTCCCGGAAGATGCCATACTTCTTTGATAGTTTTAAAGGAGGCGGGCCGGGATGAATGATCGCAAATAATTCCTGATCCGGCATCGCCTCAATCACGCCGATGGCCAACATGATTCGCAAGCCTTTTAGAATCCAGCCTTCGGGACCTAACACGTCCCAGTTTTCAGTTCCCGGCACACTGAGCCAGCCAAACAGCTCGGCTTCCATATTGGCGGTGGCCACCAGCAGTAACAGTGAACCGCGAAACCACTGCTCCAGGTCTTTTTCCAGTTCCGCATCAATTTCCTGGATACGCAGGACTCGATTGAGAATCAGGTGGAAGATCGGAATGGCTATCAACCCGACAAAGAAACGCGTCAAAGGCTTTAACAGGTTTCTAAACAGGATATTAAGAAAACCACCCACAATAATTCCTAACTAATCGAACGGTGTTAGCACGAGATTGTCTCACTGGTTGTAAAAAACGAAGTCTGTTCAAGCAGGGATCAAAAAAACTCGTCTTTTCGAGATTGAAGGGCAAGCTCTTTAGGCGACCTTTTCGTGGGGGAGCGTATAGAGATCTTACTTTGGTCCTCTTTTTACCAGATAAAACCTTGTGACGAAAATACCAAATCAAAAATACATTAATTCTAAAAACTGATGCAGTCATCGCAACGTGATGCGGATCATTGATGCAAAGCAAGTACTGGCTGTTTAGGTGGAGTGGTCGACTCGGGAATACAGGTACAGGGAATAGAAAGCAACAAATGCCTTGCGAGGAGTCAAAACTCGGGAAACTTTGATGACTCAAAATGTCTTAAACTGTTGTTATACAATGTATTACGTTTCGTGTCTGTTCAGGAGTTCGGTGCTGAGCTTGAATCTTGAAGCAGCTTTGATATAGTAAATGAAGTTGGGGATTCAATCAGTTTTCATTTCTTCTTAATCTAAGTTCCTTTCTTCTAAAGAGATCCATTCCACGATACAGAAGTGGTAGCAACCGTTCGGATAGATTTCCAAACGGTAATTTCAGTTTGGCTCCATTTAAATGAAATAGAGGGAGCCGAAAGCACATAAAACGTTCAATTCAAATTTCTGATCGACTTCAATCAGATACATCGAGCTACTTGGGCTTGTGTCTGTTTAAACCCAGACAACGAATACGAAATTCTTTACTAAGATGTTGTGTTATCTTTAGATCTTATTTTCTTATGGAAGGTTTTGTTATGCAGGATTCTCAAATGAAGTGTTCGAGGAAAAGAGGCTTTACTCTGATTGAGCTTCTCGTCGTGATCGCGATTATCGCGATTTTAATCGCCTTACTTTTACCAGCTGTTCAACAGGCACGTGAAGCAGCTCGTCGAAGTTCCTGTAAAAACAATTTAAAGCAATGGGGCCTGGCATTGCATAACTACCATGAGACGCACTCAGGGTTTCCTCCTGGATATTTTGGCAATGGAAATCGCATGGGATTTCATGTTATGCTGCTGCCGTTTATCGATCAGGCACCCCTGTATAATCAATTTAATTTTTCGTTGACTTATGATGCTTCAACGCCGACGAATAATTCGACCCTTCGTACGGAATCTTTTGCGATCCTGCATTGTCCCAGCTATGGAAAAACAGACATCTCTGGCAGTACGACGCAACGAACAACGCATTATTATGGAGTCATGGGAGCCAAAGGGCTCAAGCCTGATGGATCATCCTATGATGTCTACTGGCCGTCTCCAGCAAATCATGGTGGCTGGGGTAGAAACGGGATCCTGACTCGCAACTCAAATTACAAAATTCGTGATATCCATGACGGAACTACGAATACGTTTATTATGGGAGAGTTATCCTGGGATCCAGAGAAAGTCTCTGGTGCCGGTTATACCAATCAGCGCCGCGCCTGGACACAAGGCACACAAACCACAGATTCCACTACTTCGGCCTCTTATTCCTGCCGCAATATTGCGACCGTGATCAACTCGGCCGGATATAAATCGGGGTCAGCTTGGTTTAATGATTCCAGCTTTGGCAGTATGCATGTTGGAGGCTGTCATTTCATGCTGGCCGACGGTTCGGTCCGCTTCGTTTCTGAAAACATCGACTTCGCCACGTATCTGGCTGCTGGTAGCCGCGACGATGGTGAAACGCTGAGCTTAGAATAGACACTCGTTTCCAAAGCTCCTCACAACGCTGAGGAGCTTTGGCTTTTTGCTGTTCTTGAAGAGGCGAGAGAGCCAAAAGTGGGTCTAGGGTTCGTTGGGATTTCTCTTCTTTTTCTGATAGGGGTTGTTCTTGGCGGCAATAGCGGGAACGCTGAAGTCTTGCGTCCCTTCTGCTTTTGGCAGGTCTGCTTCCGTACGAAAACCAAAAAACAACAACTTTCCATTCGGCAGATACCCCGTTGTTTCTTCAGAATTTTCTCCAGTTGGTGGTGTGCCTGAAGCGACCCCATCGAAACCATTGATTTCAACTAAATGCGGGCCTCCAATCGTGCCCTTGCCATTTTTTGCGGTGTCATATTCTCCCTCAATGATTTCCGCATAGCCACCGCCTCCTTTGTTATCTTTGGATGTATCGGGAATGAATTTGATTTGACCGTAAGGCAATGGCTTTCCGTCAAATTGCACTTTTCCCCTCACGTTATACAACGTGACATCACTTCCACATCCCACCAGAGTTCCCGCACACAAGAGCAGCAGACCAGGAACCGATATTCTTGGAAACATTCTGAGCATGAAACAATCTTTCTGTAATGCAATGAGATGGTAAAAGCCTGAAATCGATTTTATGAATGGTACCTTAATCAGGATAACTGAAATTGTGAAATCGAGTCAGAATCGGATGCTTAAGCTTTTTATGAGAGATGATTTGTGATCATTTATTAGAACATATTAAACGTTTGATTTCAAACGGTTTCTGCAGAGTTCCCAGGGAAAGTCTTCGATGGAGAGCATCGAATCAGACTGATTCAGGTGAGGACGAGCATCTCTTCTGCTTCAGGCAACCGCTGAGCGAGACAGGCTGAAGTCATCCAGCGGATCTACCAGCGGATTTGTTCGTAGAGCTGCAATAATCGCTGCCCGCGATTTGGGTTGAGCTGCTGCACATAAGCGATCCGGCCGCGCAGATGGCTGGCGAAATCAGGATGCTGTTCCCGGTTCTGGCCGACAGGTCCCTGGCGAATGCAATTGGTGAGAATGGCTTTTAGCAGATCGAATTCTTTCCGCGGGACGTTCGGGTGTTCATTCACCACAACGCCCGTCACTTTCTGCTGTTGATTATTTCGCAGCACGCGCCGTTTCGATTGATTCGCTTGAAATCGTTCCGAGCGAATAATCTGGTTTACCAGCGGAATAAACACACGCAACGAACGCAGAAACTGATCGGAACCGGAAAAGGTCAGGTCATCCGCATAGCGCGTATATTCAGCATTGAATGAGCGGGCTAGTCCCGAGAGTCTGACATCCAGCGAAAACGCAGACAGGTTCGCCAGTGCTGGAGATGTAGATGCACCCTGTGGCAGGTGTCGTGAGAGATACGGGTAAAGCGGTCGCAGTCCTCCGTCAGGAAACGGCATATTCATGGGGATCGCAGTGGTTGTTAACCGTGCTAGCCAGAGTGCGGCTTCGCGACAATAGCCGATACTTCGAAAGATCGAAACGACACGTGCGAACTTTACACTGCCATAAAAGTTTTCCAGATCAAATTTGACAACCACACGTTTGCCGGTGTGGGGAAGTGCATTTGTGACGGGGGAGTGGCCGGTGACAAATCCGTGTGCTGCGGAATGAACGGGAATCTGGTTCAGGATTTCCTGCAAAATCTGTTGCTGTGCTATTTTTAGAAAAGGACGGGGCGCTTCGATCAGTCGAAACCCATTTCGTTTCGGCAGCCAATGGTATGTGTAATGCGATTCACTCACATCATCCGGGCGATCCGATTGATTGAAACGGTGCGTTAACCAGGCTAGTTTTCCCAGTGGAATATTCAACCAGTTCGAAATGTCCTCTGGAGTTGAAAAGGCAGGCAGATCATAGCGGCTTAGTTTTGCTGAATCTCCATCCTGGGTCATATCCAGATAATGATCGGTTTCCGATCGATATCGCAGCAGTTCATACGGGCGTGCGAGTTTGTAAGGCAGAGAGGCGACATCAGCGTTTTCAGGTGGTGTGTATGTTTTCTCTTTGTGATATCGCAGAGGGCTCAAGCGAGGTTTGCGAAAGACGCGAGGCGCTCTGGTCTGTTTTGAATCCAGACTTGGCTCAGGACTCGCTATAGGTCGATCTGGTGCGGGGCCGAAAAAGAGCTGGCGTATGAAATCAAATAAGCCCATTCAGAAATCCTGCAGTCAGGTCAGTAATCAATAGAAACATGATGAGAAAAAATGGCCAGCGGGCCGCACAACCGCTCCTGTGGCGAAGTATCGCTACGATAAACGTCTATCGTAGCGATACTTCACATGTCGTTGGATGGTCAATACTTCTCCCACGGGGTATCCCCGCAGTGCCCTGAGTGATCCGTCAGGATGCAATCAGAGTCAGAACTTGTGCGACCCACTGCCCATTATGTTGCAAATCGTATCCTTTTCGTGGAATGCGTCAATGTTAAGTCCTGTGAATCTGGATAAAGCCTCGAGATTCCATGATGAATTTCATTCTAAAAACGGAGCAATGAAAAATAGATATAATAAAGATCACTCCAGGCATCGCGAGAACTGCAATTGTCATGATTACAAGACCACGATACATTTCTGCAGAATCAGAAATATCGCGGGAGTGCATTCCCGGCGGTGATCGAGTACGCTGTCTCTGTACCCTCTGATTTCTGAAAAATATGAGGGTCAACTTGAATATAGTGAAAACAGAAAGTTTTGAAGATGCTGGGAAATGTAGCTCCCACTGAGTTTGATTTGCGGTTTTCCGTATTTGGGATTCCCGTACGCGTGCACCCTTTGTTTTGGGCAGTGTCTGCCTTCATGGGATGGAATCCAAATGATATTAAAATGACGTTCATCTGGATCGCCTGTGTTTTTGTTTCCATTCTGGTGCACGAACTGGGGCATGCACTGATGGCGCGACACTTTGGCTGGCCGCCGGAAATTGTCCTGTATCACTTCGGTGGACTGGCTATGTTCCAGCCTTATTCGGGAATGACAACCCGCCGCTCAATTATTGTGTCCGCAGCGGGGCCGTTTGCCGGTTTCGCTTTTCTGGGGGCGGTCATGTTTTTCAGGCTAATCTCGGCCAGGTTCGGCTTCTGGGATCAATTCAGCCGTGAAGGGCTGTTTTATGTGACGGTCACATTTCATTACTTGTTTTTTATCAACCTGTATTGGGGGCTGATCAATCTCGCACCAGTGCTGCCGCTGGATGGTGGACATATTTGCGAAGATATCTGCAAAGCCGTCAAACGCTATCGTGGTGATATACTGGCAATTCAGATTTCAATGGTTGTCGCAGGCGCACTGGCCTTCTATTTCTTCCAGCAGCAGTTTCGGTATGCCGGCATCATGTTCGCCTTATTCGCCTTCTTTAACTTTCAGGCGTACCAGCAGCGCAATAATACCTGGTAACGAAGCAGCGGTCTGCTCCTTAGAATCCTAAGCCATCACCGTTGAGTTCGGCTGTTTTGACCGTACCATCAGTAATGTTAAACATGCCGGGATAAGAGCGTGTCCATTTTTTATTCGGTCCCGGACAATACTGACGGCCATTGCCTTCAATCGCGGCGATCGTCGGAATTCGGGCTGCGAGACTCGCAGAATGCAGGAACGAATAACCACAGCAGGTGAGGTCTTGGACGCAGAGGAACATGTCAAACTTCTGGGCTGCCGCACCCAGGAACAACGATTCCGTTTGACCCTTGCACGCTTTCAAGGCAACACCCGAGTAGCCGAGGTCGCGGCTGAGCAGTAGCGATTCATAATCCACCAGCGATTCATCGATCACCACTGGTTTGATCTTGGCCGCTTCGTGCATTTTATTTTCAGGATTGGCTTTGAGATCGCGGTTGGTCGGTTGTTCGATGTACTGCACCCGGTCGAAGGCAGCCGGTGTCTGCTCGCGGATTTTATTCAGGAAATCGAGCACGTAATCTACGTTTTCACACTTTTCATTAAAATCGAGTGAGTAACACCAGGTATCATTACCCCGTTCGCCCTGTGCTTTGACTGCTTCATTTTCAACGGCGATCACACGGTTGATATCCCATTCCAGATTGTCGCCGGAAAGTTTGATTTTCAGATGCGTCAGTCCGTCGGCTTTAATCCACTCTCCCAGTGTTTCCGGAAGTCCGTCATTAATGCGTTCGTTGATATCAGCTTCGGTAATCGGATCGAGTGCACCTACAAGATGGTAGATTGGCAGCGACGGTTTCGGGTCGCGGAGCGTGTATTGATCCAGATATTCTCCCTTGAATTGATCATCCAGATACTCTGACAGATCGTGGACCATATATTCTGAGGAGAGACCATTATAGCTGTTGATATGGTTGGCACGCCCGAATCCATCGTGAATGGCTGCATCAAGGGGGCTGGATGCGACAAGCTGTGCTAGCTCAGGAATTTCTTCCTCTAGTCCCAGTCGTTTTGACAGTTTTTTCGCCATGAAATGGTATTCAGCCGAAATGTGATACATCAAATCGATTGGATGCGCGATTTCCGGACAGATGTTGGCAATTTCTACTGCCTCTTCCAGAAACTCAATCATCGCTTTCAGCGCGTCTTCCGGACTAACAACTGAAGAAGGCCAGGCCCAGATATTACCGGCGGGCATACTGCCAATCCCGATACCCTGTTTTCCATTGCGCGTTTCAACGATGACTTCCACATTGAGTAGCACGCTACTATCCATGACCCGCCCGCCAAATTTGAGGGGGGTCCGAAAGGGAACTTCTTCGGTTGAAAATTTTGCTTCAACAATTTTGATATCTGTTGACTTGGACATCGGACTAAATTTATTCCTTCTTGTTACCTGAAAAACCAGTGTGACGGTTCAACTGTGTTTTATATGTCGTCTTGGAGAATGCCAATACTAAACTCGATTTTATAACCAATGAGTTCAATCTTCAAGAAACGAACCCATTTCATTCCAGCTTGAGAAAAAACCGGGAAAAATCTGATTTTCTGATTTCTTTATTGACTGAAGCATACCAAAGACGTTCGAGGCCGTCTTGGTCTGGCCGACCTCAGGTTCAAAATGCCGCTCATACCTGATAATTCTGTCGGCCAGTGAGTTCAGGCTGGATTCATAGCTCTCGACTGTGTCAAAGCCTGTGCCAAAGATAGTGCAGACAGGTGAACCAGCCGGGATGACTGCTCCTGCACAGGGGATGTCGCCACACTCCGGAATCTGATAGGCATTTTGAAAATCGGCCCCATTTCCATTGGTTTGAGGGGAGACGAGATCCCGGGACGCATACAGAATGCCTTTGGAAATATGTGGAATTGGTTGTTTTTTCCCTTTTGAAAGGAAATATTTCAGTGCTCTGGCGGGAGTTTGGTTTACTGAATGCTCCTCAAAAGACCGGCAGGCAGTCAGGTGCCAGTCAAGGAGAGGTGTTTGATGCTGCAGTTCCAAGAGTTCCGTGAGCGCCGTATAGCGCGGGTTGACTTCATTCAACCACAGTCTGTTTTGCTGTGTGGGATCCAATATCAGATCGCAGCCGAACAGGCCTCGGATTTGACAGCCATCGGCGACTGATTGCCCCAATGCTTCCAGCGGGCCTCGTAAGTGGGAAAAGGCTGGAGAGACAGTGATGCCGCCACAAAATTGGAATGCGTCCGCGTTGAGCGCCGCATTCCCGATGAATTGCTGACAAACGCCTATTAATACCGTGGTTTGGCGGAATGCGATGTATAAGGCAGAAACAGGGATTCCAGGCTGATACCGTTGCAGATAGCAGTCCTGATTTAACTCAACATCAGGCGCGATCGAATCCAGAAATCGGATTCCCATCCCGCCGGCCCCCTGGCGTGGTTTGCACAACCATTGAGTATTCTCATCAGGAACAGAACCAGCAGGCAGGCAAGGCAGGGCCTGGATCGGTTCGTCTTTCAGAAGCCGTTCCAGCAAAAACGGATCACGGGCGCGACGCAGGCTTTCCGGGTCACAGCCTCGAAGGCGGTGTTTCTGGTTGATTTGTTCGATAAGTTCCGGATGATTTTCCATGCCCCCGGTATAAATCCAATCCAGAGCAGGGGATTGGTGCACTGTTTCGATCCAGTGAGTACTATTCGCGGTTTTCGGGATCACTTCTGCAATTTCCCGCAGGTCCTGATCCGCATATTGGTCAACACACACAGGTTGCCACCCTGCACGCAGAGCCGAAAACGCAGCAGCCCGCGTACTGGCGCCGACAATCAGTAGACGCTGTTTTCCGGAAAATTCGCAGGAGGTTTGTAGATTCATCAAATCGCGTCTTAGTGAGATGTCATGATAAATTTATGAGGATTTATTCTGAATACTAGCGGAATACTGGCAATCCTGTTCTTAAATTGTTATTACATAGCATAGGCTACGAATGATCCAAGGCGAAGCTTACATCTGTTAGATTCGCCGTCCGTTCAGGACTGCGGTATTCGTGATCCGTTTTAAATTTGTGCTTTATGCATAACTGTAAGAACCTAATACGAAATGGAGAACGAAGAATGTCAATGTTTGTCGGTGAGTCACTTGTTGGTGAAGGTAATGAAGTTGCTCATATCGATTTGTTGATTGGTGACAAAAATGGTCCTGTCGGGTCAGCGTTTGCAAATGCTCTGTCCAGCCAAAGAATGGGTCACAGTAACCTGTTGGCAGTATTATCACCAAACCTGGCAGTAAAGCCAGCAACAGTCATGGTCACTAAGGTCACGATTAAAGGTGCAAAACAGGCCGTCCAGATGTTTGGCCCCGCTCAATACGCCGTTGCGAAAGCAGTCGCTGACAGTGTTGAAGCTGGTGTGATTCCAAAAGATCAATGCGAAGATCTGGTTATCGTCTGTGGCGTCTTCATTCACTGGGAAGCTGATGATGACACCAAAATCTACGAATATAACTACGCAGCTACGAAAGAAGCAATTGCTCGTGCGATGAAGAACGAGCCTTCTACTGACGAAATGCTGGCTAAGAAGAGTGAAGCGACTCACCCTTTCTACGCTGGTTGAAATTTCTGAAATAGGTGGAGAGTCAAATTCATACCCCTGTTCCAAAAGAGCAGGGGTATTTCTTTGGTCTGTTTCTGATTTCCTGATAGGAATCGTGCTGAGGAATTCTCATGAAAAAAATACTGATTCAACTGGATACCGATGCGCATCCCAGTTCATTTGACCGCGTGGTTGCCGTTGATGCCGACATCGATGAAATAATGAGCTACGGCGATGTGACTCCCGTTAATGTCGAGCCACTCGTGCATGGCGCCATGTTTACGCGAGGACCGAAGGAGTTACATCATACTGCGATTTTCGTCGGCGGCAGCGATGTCTGTTCCGGCGAAACCCTGTTTCATAAAATTCGCGATACCTTTTTTGGTCCCGTGCGGGTGTCTGTGATGATAGATTCCAATGGATCTAATACCACTGCCGCGGCTGCTGTTCTTGCAGCGGGCAAGCATCTCGACTTTTCTGAAACAACCGCCTTAATTCTGGGGGGCACCGGCCCGGTTGGTCAGCGTGCGGCGCAATTGCTCGCAAAGCGGGGGGCGACTGTAATTGTGGCGTCCCGTTCGGAAGAGCGTGCCCAGGCAACTTGCGATGCGATCGCCGCGATCGTGGACGGGGCAAAACTGAAACCATTGTCACTCAAAGATCACAAACAGATGGAAGAGGCGAATCGGGAAACCAACCTGATCATTGCCGCCGGTGCAGCAGGGGTCAAACTGATTCCCGCAGCTTGCTGGAAACCGATGAAACAACTGAAAGTCGCCATCGATCTGAATGCGGTCCCGCCTGCCGGGATTGAGGATGTGGATGTCATGGACAAAGCGACCGACCGCGAGGGAGTTCTCTGTTACGGAGCAATCGGGGTCGGCGGGACGAAGATGAAGATTCATAAAGCCGCCCTCCGTCAACTCTTCGAAACGAACGATCTGATGCTTGATACAGAGGAAATCTATCAGATTGGCGCCAATCTCAATTCATAAGGGCAAACGGAAACCGACTGAGAATGAAACTGTTCAGGTTGCATTCCCTTCATAGAACTCGATAGAATTACTGCACAGGAAATCGTTTTTGAATCAGGATTTTGTTACTGCTTCCAACTACCAGACGGGTAATTTCGGGGACCTCCATGCTGGACGATGCCACCATCATGAAACGGATTTGCGCAGGAGAATATCTTCTGTTCGATGAGTTAGTGATGCGCTATCGTGATCGGTTGCTGCGATTCGCCTGGAGTAAATACGGCAAGCAGGCTGCTGCGGAAGATCTGGTACAGGAAGCATTCTTGTCTGCGTTTGCGGCACGCGAGACCTATAATCCTGAGTTTGCCTTTTCGACCTGGCTCTGGACGATCTTTTTGAACCTGTGTCGTCGGCATTATAAGCGGGAATTACGCCAGCCTCGCGAAATGGTGCGCTCGTCATTTGATACCGCTGCAGCAATGGTGATTCCCGAACCGAGTTCTTCAGAGACGCCTTTACAGGCGGTGCTCAAGACAGAACAGTTTGAACTGCTGGCTTTGTATCTGACCGAATTACCGGAAGTCCAGGCCGATTCCTTGCGACTTCGTTTTTTTGGCGGCATGAAATTTTCAGAGATTGCGTTAACGATGGATTGCAGTTTGTCTGCGGCAAAAATACGTGTAAAAAACGGATTGCTTCAATTGGCTCATCGTTTTTCTGAAGGTCTGACTTCGGAAGGAGGTGTCTCATGAATTGTGACGAAGCGTTTGAATTAATGACTCATCCCACAGATCATCAGTGTGAGGAGTTGCGCTGGCATTTGCAGATGTGTCCGCGTTGTCAGCAGATGAAGGAAACTTTGGCGCCGGCGCTGGAATCGTTTCAGCAGGTACTCGATGAATCAACGGATCTGGATGAATTTGACAAATTCCATGCCGAATTTCATCAGACAGCCGATCAGGAATCTGCGTCTATTTTCCCGAAAACAGGGCAGCCGTTTCTGTCTGCCGAAACAGTCCGTATGGCTGAACAAGCGGCAATACGCTTACGCGCAGATGCCGGCGTCAGTCAGAAGGCGCAGCCTCCTGCGACAAAACCATATCAAAAACGACTGCTACATGCGGCGTTGATTCTAGTTGCCGGTTTTATAATGGGCTGGGGGATGTCTCTGGATGTACCTCAAAGCCAACTCTCACCGGTTGCCAACAGTCTTCCAAGTCAACAGCCGTGCCTCTGGATTGCACAACGCGAAAATGGGACAGATCCGGTCGTTTCTAAAACAGACCGCGAAAAAGTATCCGTCCAGAGTGTGGTGCTCTCCTGTGTGGCCTGTCATTTACAGTCGACCGCTGAGTAGGCCCGCCTTTCCCCTGATTTACCAGCGCCCCTTCAGTTCAATAGAGTTCGCTATTTTATAGTCGAACGCCTAAATCAGCCGTCGATTCTTGTAATTCTTACACCTGAATCTGTGGTGCAGCGTACTTTTTCCAATCGAAGTCAGCAAATCTGATGGGCATCGAAAAACTCGTCTTGCAGCTCTTTTCGATTTTCGTTATTTCTACGCAACCCACTTTTAACCAGAGGGCAACTTTCCTGTCTTACACTCCCTTTTCTCATATCCTCCCTGAGATCACAGGGTCATTGAAAAGAGAATTCCGACCTGTCACATTTAAGTGAACCTCATATCTTTTCTCGCAAAAATTACAATTGGATTCGCCATGATAAGAGGTGTCTTGTCTGACACCAGATGCGGCAACGCATTCCGATGGGCCACGAGCCTGATCCTGGTACAGATCATACTATTCGGAGACTTTCTCAACGGGACTATCCCGATGATGAGCTCAGCCTTTGCGCAGGAAAATCAACAGCGTTCCATTTCACTGAACGACCCGCTGTTCGATATTCGCGTGGAAGGCAACGAATCCATTCCGGCACTTGCCATTTTGCAAAAAACAAAAATTCAACGTGGCCGACCAGTCACTCGTGATCAAGTCTTGGAAGATGTCCGGCTGCTGTTTGCCACACGCTGGTTTTCCAGTGTCCAGCCAGTCTATCGAAAAACCGAGCAAGGGCTGGTACTGATCTTCAAAGTCAGAGAACGTCCGATCGTTGAGAAGGTCGAATTCCGCGGAAATAAAAAAGTCAAAACGAAACGCCTGGCGGCCACTACCGGATTGAAGGTCGGTTCGCCCTTTGATGTTTCTGCCAACCTGGAGTCTGTACATCGCTTAAAACAACTCTATGTCGAGCGTGGATATCGTTTCGTTGAAATCAATTTAAGCAAAGGTGGAGATGCCAACGATCGTCAAGTGATCTTTGAAATTAAAGAAGGTCCCAAAGTTGTTGTTTCCGGTATCAAGTTTCGAGGAAATAAATTCGTCAGCGCAGGCGTCCTCAAAACGAAATTGCTTACGAAAAAAGCCCCTTTTGGTCTGAGTGTGTTGGGAGGCAAATATGATCCTTCTACCGTGGAAGACGATCTGATTTCTCTCAAGCAGTACTATAATGGGCTGGGTTTCTTCGATGTGAAAATTGCCGAGAAGGTCGGCTATAACAAAGAACGTTCCCGCGTGCAGATCGAATACACGGTGAACGAAGGAAAACGGTACAAGATCCGCGATATTCTGATCAAAGGAAATCAGATTTTCTCGGAAGACGAAATTCGCGATGATATTAAGCTGGCTTCAGGAGAATTTTTCAACAGCCGGACTCTCTCGACCGATGTTGACAAACTGACCGTCAAATACGGCGAACGCGGCCACCTGTTTGCTAAAGTGAATCCGGTACCTCGTTTTCTAGAAGCACCTGGCGAAGTCGATCTGGTTTATCAGATTAACGAAGACAAACCCTATCGGATCCGAAAAATTACTCCGCATATTTCGGGGGATAATCCTCGAACCAAAAGCTCTGTTTTGACGAACCCTCTGATGGTCGCACCTGGTGATCTGGCAAATCAACGTTTGATTACCAAAAGTAAACGTCGTATTGAAGGGGGATCGGTCTTCGAAAAAGGACCTCAGAAGGGGCCCCGTATCAGCGTTACAAAAGTTAACCCTCAGAATGAACTTGCTGCGATGCGCAAGGATGATATCGTTCGCGGACAAAACCATGAACGGGAGCAAAAACAGAGACCACGACGCAGTCGCTATCAGGCCCCTCGAAAGAAACAGGCCACTCTCAAAACACTTTCCGGCCAAGAAGAAGTATTTCGGGGACAGAACTATGACAACGGGATTCCGGAAGCTTTGAATCCACTCTTCGGAAACAGCCCGTTGGGTGATCCGATGGGCACCGAATTTCCTCAGCAACAACCGGGCTGGGTTGACTTGGATGTATATGCTTCGGAAAGCCGAACCGGTCGTTTGATGTTTGGTGTGGGAGTCAACAGTGATGCGGGTGTGGTCGGTTCGATCGTTCTGCAAGAAGAAAACTTTGATATCCTTAGACCACCCCGCAGTTTCGAAGATATTCTGGATGGAACCGCCTGGCGCGGTGGCGGACAACGCTTTAGAGCAGAAGCCGTTCCCGGCGATCAGGTCAGCCGTTATCTGGTGAACTGGACCGATCCCTATTTTCTGGATACAAACTTCAGTCTGGGTGTCAGCGGATTCTATTTCACTCGCTTCTATACAGACTGGGATGAAGAACGCGTTGGTACCCGTTTGACTCTCGGACGTCAGTTGACGCAGGAATGGTCCGTCAACGGTCAATTCCGTCTGGAAAATGTTGACCTGCGAAATCCACGCACGCCGACACCACCCATCGTCCAGCAGGCTGTCGGAAATAATTTACTGAATACATTCCGTATTGCAGCGACACACGACACACGCGATGCCGCGTTCCTGCCAGCCGAAGGACATATTCTCGAGTTTGCTGCTGAGCAAGCCGTTGGCGATTTCGATTACAGTCGTCTGGAAACAAATGCCAGTCAGTATTTCACGATCTATAAACGACCCGATGGCGGCGGACGTCATATTCTTTCGTTGAGTGCCTCACTGGGTTGGACCGATTCTGATACACCTGTTTTTGAACGATACTATGCTGGTGGTTTCCAGACCTTCCGCGGCTTCGAATTCCGGGGAGTGACTCCTCGCGAAAATGGGGTCGCCATTGGTGGTCGCTGGAACTTCCTGGGTAGTGCCCAATATATGGTTCCAATTACCGCTGATGAGATGATCCAGATGGTCTTTTTCAGTGACTTCGGTACAGTGGAAGATAATGTCTCTCTCGATCAATTCCGTGTTTCTGTCGGTGCCGGTCTTCGTTTGACCGTGCCTGCGATGGGCCCTGTCCCCGTGGCGTTGGACTTCGCTGTGCCATTGGCTAAGGAAACCTTTGACGAAACACAGGTCTTCAGTTTCTATGTCGGGTTTACCCGATAATCTCTCAATAGAGTCGGATCAGGTTGCTGTTCTCTCCAGCGAACTGCCGACAGGTCCCAATTTCAAAGCGGTCGCTGGTTTCACCAGAGTCGGCTCTGGACTATGATGGTAGCTTGTTAAGTACATCTATCTTTCTTCAGAGAGCAGCGTCGATGATTCTGGAAGGCATTGTAACCAGTCGTAATCAGCAGGGGGAATTCAACATTGCGCCGATGGGGCCTGTGGTGAATCCGGAAATGTCCCAGTTTGTATTGCGCCCCTTTCAGACATCGCGCACGTTCAGCAATTTGAAGGAAACCCGCTGTGGGGTCCTGCATGTTGTTGACGATGTGTTATTACTGGCAAAAGCAGCTATCGGCCAGTTGGATGAAATTCCAGAGACATTTCCCGCCGAGAAAATTAGCGGGGATGTATTACAATCTGCCTGTCGTTGGTACGAATTCGAGATTGAGAGTATCGACGAAACCCAGGCCCGCACTGTGATGCAGGCGACCGTGGTTCATCAGGGGCGAATCCGTGATTATTTTGGTCTCAATCGTGCCAAGCATGCCGTACTGGAAGCCGCGATTCTGGCAACACGCACACAGCTGATTAAACAAAGCGAACTAGAGACCCAGTATCAGGCGTTAGCAGAAATTGTCAAAAAAACGGCAGGCCCTCATGAACAGACGGCATTCCGTTTACTGGAAGATTATATTTCCAAAGCGTATGCTGAAATCAATTCGTAAAAATAATTCGTGTTTTACTAATTCAAACAGTTTCAGAAAAATTATCAGTCATGTCACGCGAAGTGAGGATTACCACCGGAAGTCGATTGCATTGGGGATTGCTCTCACTAGCTCCTGCGACAGGCCGCGAATTTGGTGGCATCGGGTTGATGGTGGATGCACCACAGTTTGTGCTCTCCGTGAAACAGACGCCCGCAGAACAAGATCGTATTACGTGCAGTGACACTTATTATTCGAAAGTCGAAGGGGCCCTCAATGCGGCCCGGTTGCATCTCTCTGATTCTTCAGAGCCATGTTTCTTTTCAGTGGAACTCCAGTCAGAAATTCCGATGCATTGTGGCTTTGGTTCGGGAACTCAGTTGAGTCTGGCTGTTGCACGTGCGATTTCTGTGCTCTCTGAAGAGCAGGAGCTAGCTTCTGTCAAACTGGCATCACGGGTCGGGCGAGGAGCTCGATCGGCGCTGGGCGTGCATGGTTTTGATTGCGGCGGTTTTCTTGTAGAGGGGGGCAAGCAGAAGCCAGGTCAGATCAGTCCGCTGGTGTCGCGGGCTGATTTTCCAGAAGACTGGAAAATTCTGTTAATCACACCCAGGGATCAGGCCGGTATCTCAGGCACTGTTGAGGCGGAGGCAATTCAACGGCTCGGTCCGATGCCCGTTTCAATTACGGAATACCTCTGTCGGTTGGTGTTGATGCAACTACTTCCGGCGGTTCTGACGCACGATTTTGCAGAGTTCAGCTCTGGTTTATCCCGCTTTGGACACACGGTTGGTGAGTTTTTCAAGCCTGCCCAGGGAGGAATTTATGCCCATCCCCAGATGGCAGAGCTGGAAATACTGTTGATGGCCCATGGAATCCAAGGGATCGCTCAAACTTCCTGGGGGCCGACGTTGTCGGTCGTCTGTCCCAGTTCTGCTGAGACGGAAAACGTTACAAGTGTAATAGTGGAAAATGGTTACGGTGAATTATGTTCTCTGAGAACGGTCAATCCGCTCAATCAGGGCGCCCAGATTCAGATCAATGAGTCTGTATGACTTTTCAATTTGATTTCGAAGTTTCCGAAACAGGCTGAATTCCAGGCGAGGAATTCTTCGACTATAGACCAAGGCTGGTATAATAGTACCACCCCAGAAAAGACATCATATTCTGAAAAGAACTGGTAAGATAGGTTATGAACTCCAAGCAAAATCAATCCGAAGTCTCCCGCCGGGATTTTCTCCGCGTCGGTAGTTTGAGTTTCGTTGGATTGTCCATGTCCGAACGGGCGGCGTTATCTGCCGCACAAAATGACCGTTCGCAGAAGAACTGTATTCTGATCATGATGACAGGGGGCGCCAGCCAACTGGAAACATTCGATCCCAAACCCGATGCGCCGGCTGAAATTCGAGGGCCGCTCAAAGCGATCTCGACGTCGGTACCGGGGCTGTTTGTGAGCGAAGCCTTTCCACAACTGGCTCAGCGTGCCAGCCAGTTCTCTCTCGTCCGTTCATTGTATCACGATGCAGCGCCGATTCATGAAACCGGCTACCAGCTGATCCAGACAGGTCGGCTATCAAAAGGGGCATTGAATTATCCCTGTTTCGGATCGGTCATTTCGCGGCAGTTTGGACCGCGTGGCGATGCGCCTCCTTTTGTCGTCTTGCCACGACTGGTTGGTTCACTGGGAGTGAATATGTACCGCGGGCAGCAGGCCGCCTTTCTGGGAGAGGAGTTTGATCCCGCGACGACCGTTGGCGAGTCTTCGGTCAGTGGAGAATATGAGATTGAAATTGAAGGTGAATCCAAGGCGATTCAGCAACAGTATGGAAAACATCGGTTCGGCAGTCTGATGCTGCAGGCACGACAACTGGTCGAGCGGGGAACGCGGTGTGTGATCGTCAATTTATTCGATGAGCTACATCAGCAGCTGACCTGGGACTGTCACGGCACGGGAACAGGGACTTCCGGAAAAGTCTATGAGTATCGAGATTCATTGGGACCTGCTTTTGATAAAGCGTTATCGACATTGCTTGATGATCTCTCTTCCAAGGGTTTGCTGGAAGACACACTGGTGGTTGCGACTGGTGAGTTCGGACGCACGCCTCAGATCAATGCACATGGCGGCCGAGATCATTGGCCTCATGTCTGGTCGGCGTTGGTTGCTGGCGGCGGTACACCCGGTGGTCAGGTCGTGGGGGCCAGCGATGCCCGGGCCAGTGCGCCAGTGGAACGTCCGGTTCACGCTTCCGAATTGACGGCGACGATTTATCATCACCTGGGACTCAACCCTGGCAGCAGTCTGGCGCAGATGAATGATCAGGAACTGAAACTGGTAGACGCATCACCGGTCGCGGAATTGATTACTGGGTAATCCTGCTCGTTGCAATCGCGATCTTTTCAAGCGGTCTCTGCACTGGGGGGCTCGTTTTCTTCAGCGATGATCGTTTCGATTTCAGACTGATCGCACTGGAAGCAGTTACTGATTTCCTGTGAGGAAAATCCTGCCTGACTCAGGTAAACGATCATGAATCGCCGTTCAGCAGCTTTGGTGAACTTGCGGGGATTCTCATACACGAAAATGTCTGGTCCCGGCTCCTCTGTCGAGGAGGCTACCTCACCCGCGTTCTGTTGTGCCAGTGCTAGTTGCTGGCGTAAGCGATTGATTTCTCGATCTGCATCCCGCAGCAATTCATCTAACACTTGCAGGCGATCATCGCTACGGGCATCGACTTCTCTGCCATACTCATAGAGCTTGACTTCAAGTTGATCGAGCCGATTCAACTGGCTTTGTTCGCGGGTGGCAATTTCCTTCTGGGCTTCTTCCAGTGGATTTCGCTTGCTGATGCGAGCCTGTTCACGAAAGCTTCTCCTGAGAGACCAGGCGACAAGCAGTATCAACACGCCGGTTACAATGACGTAGCTATTATTAATGTCAAACATGATTGGCAAGTCATCCTTTACTTCCAAACGAAATCAAATTAACGCAGTTGTCTCTGCTTCGCTCTGACGATCTTCCTGATCAAACTAAGCGAGTTTATTCATGGTCATGGTCATGGTCGTGGTCGTGGTCGTGGTCGTGGGGGACATTTGCTGCGGCATCGATCGAAGTCGCCGGTATTCCATCAAACAGGAAGGCAGCTTCGGCAGCACGATAGATGGTTCTGAGTGAGACCTGATGCGTCGCCGCCAGTTTCGCACACGATTCATATTCCGGTGTAAAAATCGTTTGCTGGTTCGGTGCGAGAGAAAGTTTTCCTTCTACCTCTCCCCACGCGGTTTTGACTTGCTGCTGTTGACGGGGACGAATGGAACGCTGTAACTGATGCCGGCGGATACCCAGAGTTTCGGTTTCCTGGAACAGAATCGATTCCAGTTTGTCTGCTGACTCCGGCTTGCAAATCAGACTCAGCATCACGGCTGGGCGGTCTTTCTTCATCTGAATCGCTGACGTATAGACGTCCAGCGCGCCTGCTGCCAGCAGTTTTTGTTTCGTATAGCCAATGACTTCTCCTGATATATCATCCAGGTTTGTTTCGAGCAGTGTCACATAATCGGTATTGCTGGTCGTAACTGATTCCCCAACAAACATGCGTAGCAGGTTGGCACGTTCTGGAAAGTCTTTCGTGCCTGCTCCGTACCCAATTTCTTCAATCGTCATCGGAGGCAGCATGGAGAAACGATCGACGAGTGTTGAAATGATGGCGGCACCAGTGGGAGTGGTCAGTTCGGCTTGAATCGGAATGTCCGCCAGGGGGATCCCTTTTAAGAGTTCGGCCGTTCCCGGGGCTGGTACGGTGCAGATGCCGTGATCGATTTTAATCTGACCGTAACCCGTTGGAATCGGGCTGGAAATGATTTGCTCGACCCCCAGCAGGTCAAAGCCGATCGCGACTCCCACGATATCCACAATGGAATCGATGGCACCAACTTCATGGAAGTGTACTTTCTCGATGGTTGAACCATGCACTTTCGCTTCCGCACCCGCGATTGCTGAAAACAGTGCGAGCGACTTTTCGTACTGTTTCGGAGTGAGTTGGTCCGCCTGCTTTAGGATCTTTACGATATCGCTTAAGTGACGATGGGCGTGTTGTTCGGGATGTTCAATTTGTACTGAAGTCGCATGGAATCCCCCCTTCATGGTGGAAGAGAATGAGAGCTTGACGCCTGGTATTCCGAGGGAGTCAATCCCGGCTATGATCTGATCTGGATTGACGCCCGCATCAACGAGGGCAGCCAGCGTCATATCACCACTAATTCCAGTAGAACAATCTAAATAAGCAATCCGCACGGTCGGGTATCCAGGGGGGGAAAAATGGAAAGTAAACGGGTCAATCGCAGTAGCGGATTCTAAAGATAACCGGCTGGTTCTCCAAGGTCAATTCGGTGCCGCGGATCTCAATATGATCGGGGTAACTCTAACAATAGCAGGCAGATAATCGAAAGTGGCGATTCACAAGAGTAGAGCCAACTCTCGCGATTTCAATAAGATTCGGGCGACTGGTCTGTTTTAGGCTCGGATTGGTAACCTGATCACTCAGTGAAGCAGGATGAATTCAGCGTTGATAGATAGGCAGGTACTGGTATTCGACGGCGAGTGCGAGGACGGCCAGAGTCGTGGCATACACTTTCCCGGCTTCTTTTTCGCTGCCTTTGTTGGCCAGCCAGCTGCCATCGTGCTTTTGCATTTCCAGCAACTGGGGAACGATGGTTGCGCGGGTTTTCTTCCAGTATTCGCCCCCCATCTGAAACATGCCGACACTACAGTAATACGCGCCATAAAAATAATAGAATTCATCCGGGTGTAATGGACGCTGTACGAGATAATCGCCCGCTTGCAGGGCATCGGGTGTATGATGTTTCCCGCAAATTTCCAGAGCGAGAATTCCCGTGCCTGTTCGCGTCGCACTGGGGGCTCCACCTGGCTGATAGGCAAACCCCACATTATTTCGCCCACGGCAGTGCCGTACATAGGCGACTGCTTTATCGATATGGTCGGCGGAAATATCACAGCCGATATTTTTCGCGGCACGCAGTGCCAATAGCTGCCAGCCGGTGACACTGAGGTCGCTGTCTTTACTTGTTTGGGTGTAACGCCAGCCACCCGCATTTCGTTTATCTTTGGAAATATCCTGTGCCGACACGATCAATTTAATAGCGCGTTCCAGCACTTGATGGCATTTTTTTTCGCGTTCCCCGGTCAGCATGCCTGCGACTTCAGCCAGCATCAACGTACTGATGCCGTGGCTGTACATTGGGCCGTGACTTTTATGATGCACGACTAGGCCATTATCGATCTGATGTGCCAGGACCCAGTCGATGCCTTTGTTAATCTGATCACCGTAAGGGCCTTCTTCCGGAACATAACCGGCAGCCATGAAGGCCATGATGGCCAGTGAAGTCGCAGCCGTTGATTCCCCGTAAGAATTAAACGACCAGGCGCCGGAGGGCTGTTGCGATTTTGATAAGAACTGTACCGCTCGTTGAATGCTTGAGTCGAGTTGTTTTTTCTGTGCGTCGAGTTCCTGAGCCCGGCAATGCGCGGTCGTTTGCAGGGAGAATCCCAAAAACAGTAATACAGTCAACCAGCGCGACATGGATTTTTTCCTATGATTCGGAACGCAAAAAATTCTTACTTGCTGTCGGATTTGGATTTGGCAATTGCTTCAAAATAATGCTTGATTAAGCGGGCATATTCCGGATCGGTTCGACTGCGAGAGCCTTGCAGGATTTCCGTATCGAGATTTCCGGGAAGTTCACCCCAGTTACGGCTCGACATTGTTTTCAATTTGGTTTTGAGCTGCGTGAAGTCGACACTGGATTTGGCGCCACCCCCCTCACTCTCGCCTTGTCCTTTTCCCGGAGCCATATTTTTGGAAGCCGTCTGCGACTGTTGTCCTTTGCCAGGATCGGAACCCTGCTGGGATTTTGACTTTAATTCGGTTGCTGCCTGTGAAAGAGATTCGGCTGCCCGTTTGAGCGATTCGGCTGCTTTTTTGGATGCAGATGGTTTTCCCTTCTCTGACTGCTGGCTCTGGTTTTTCGAATTCTGGGAAGCCTGTTCTTCCTGAGATTGCCCAGCGTCGCCGGGTTCCGCTTTCGCCTGGCTGTTCTGGTCTTTCCCTTGGGATTCACCCTGTTTCTGATCAGCAGCTTTTGCTTGTTTTGGATCCGAATTCGCATCGCGGGGAGCCGTCTGCTTTTCCTGAGCCATCGTTTGATCGCCGGCGTTTTTGAATTCCGGAGTCTGTTCCAGCTGTTTTTGTGCGTTTCTCAGTTGTCTGGCGGCATCGGTGACTTGATCGCCTACTTTTTCAGGAACGGGAGACTCTTTCTGCGATTTCCGACCTGCCTGTTGCGCTTTGCGTGACGCTTCCTGAAGTTCCCGGGCTGCCTGCCGAGCCTGTTCTGCCGCGAGTGACAGATTTTCCTCAGAGAGTCCTTCGACTGCTTTCTGCATTGCCTGGCCGGCCTTGGCTGTTTTTTCCTGCGTTCGTTCGGCCTGTTGGCTCTCTTTTTTCAAACTTATCGGATCGGTTTCCAGTTTTTCTGATGTCTCGGCCAACTGCTGAGTCAAGGCCTGTGTCTGTCGGGCGAGGGCTTCCTGGGAATTCTTCAAAGCTTCCTGCCGCATTGCTTCCGAGTTGGAAGCCTGCGCCATTTTGCCTGCCAGCTCTCGTTGCAGGTTTGCCATTTGTTCGGCCTGCTCGAGAAAGGCATCGCGTTCTGTCTGTTCGTCTTTTTTAGACTGATGAGCCTGTATTATGGCTTCGGCCATTTTCGCAGCTCGGTTGGCTGCCTGGCTTGCTTCATGAAGTTTGCCAGAGTTCGCGGCTTGTTGTGCTTTGATCGCTTCTTCTGCAAGTTGCGTGGCTTTGCGTGTGGGTTCGGATTCGGGACCAAATTGCTGTGCAGTCTCTAAAGCGAGATTGGCCGCCGCCTGGGCCAGCATTTGCTGCTGACGTAGTAAATTGCGGACGGATTCCGGTTTGGCTGGTTCTGCTTTTGCCTGCGACTTTTCACGACTCATGTTGGTTTCTGCAGGTTGTGTGTTTGTCGCTGGTTCTGCATTAGCAGCGTTTGCAGCTGCTGTCGGTGCTTCGTTTCCGTTTGCAGCCGGTGGTGCTTGTCCGGCAGGCATTGGCTCCTGTGGGGCTGACTGCTGAGCAGGTTCTGCTGTCGCTGGTCTACTCGCAGCGACTGGTGCCTGCTGTTGGATTGCATCTGCCAGTTGCCGTTGTGGTTCGATCAACTGCGAGGTCTGATTGACGAGTGAATTGAGCTGTTTCAATTGATGGTTACGAGCAGCATCGACCAGTTCTGGCCGGCGTTCGAGTAACTTGTCCAGATCTTTCGCGAGACTTGACTGGCGGTGTTTCAGTTCTGCCTGCAAATTCGCCAGTTCTTTTTCCATTTCTGGTGTCAGATTCTGGTGAGGCTGATCCTTTTGTTGTTCCGGCGATTTGGGATCTTGCTTGTTTTTTTCACCTGCCGGCGGTTGCTTGTTGTCTGCCTGGGCTTGTGGCTGCTGGGTGGCAGATTCCAGTTTATCATTGAATGACAATAGATCATCGGCGAGATGGTTCGTCTCTTCTGCAAGCCGATTCAAATTCAGTAAATCATTTTCCAGTTCCACCAGCTTCTCATATTGTTGGACGAGGTCTCCCAGTTTCTTTTCAGTCGCGGTCATGGTCGGGGGCACCGGTTTCAGGTCGTGCTTCGCCTGTTTTACTGTTTCTGAGCCGGCGGCCGATTTTAATGTGTCATGATTTTTCACGAAATCGGTTCGCGCGACAGATTGCGTTTTTTCTGCCAGTTTCTGATACAGGGGAAGTTGCAGAAATTCATTCGCCACGTTTTCCAGTTGCTGGGCGAGCTTGCGTTCCACCTGCGTCATTTTTTGCAGCTCGATCTGATCTCCGGCAGCAAGTTTATCTTGCTCCTTTAATTTTTTCAGATCGGCAATCTTTTGATCGACCTTCTGCTGATGTTCTTTATAGTCCTGTTGGATCTTTTTCAGCTCATCACGTAATTTTTGCTGGCGGGAAATGACGCCTGCCGAAAGCTGCTGTTCTGCATTTTTATCAATTCCGAACACCCGGGGTGTCGACCAGGCCACATTCGGGGAGGGAACCGCGCGGTTATCAACGGCACGAACACGATAGGTGAAGATATCAGCCTGCTGTGCTTGCAGATCCGAAAGTGGGATCTTGAATTCATAAGCCACGGAAGAGACGCCGAGTAATTCTACCGGAACTTTGGTGATGGTTGCTTTTTCATCCAGCTTCTTGACATGAATTTCCAGCTCTGCGATAGAGAAATCGTCAATGACTTCGACAGGAACGGTCAGGCTTTCATCTGGTTTGAAAAATTCCGGCTGATCATAGATTGAGAGTTCAATTTCCGGCGCACGGTCCAGCATGACTTTGACCAGATGCTCTGATGTCTGTGTCTTCAGGTTCCCCTGCTGACCAGTCAGTGCGATATGGAACAAAAAGCTCTTTTTGTGTACCGGTAATTCAAGTCGGGCGGTCAACAGGTCGTCACTCAAGACAAACTCTTTTTGCTCGACCGGGGGGCGTTCTTTTGATTCCGTGCCGGATGCATAAAGCTGGTACTGCAAAGTTGCTTCTGTGACAGGGCGATCAAAAGTCAGGTTGATCGTGAGTTGGCTTTGCTCCAAAACATTGATTTCGCTGGGGAGAACCGTCAATTCCTGCTGTTTGTGTTGGGTGTATTCGGGGGGAACGATGATTAACTGGGTATCGGTGATGGAGGGCGGTTCAGAGATCTGGATTGCGTATTGTTTACTGCGGCTGTGATCCGTTGTGATTTTATATTGGAATCCGGTCAGCAGACGTGAGAATTGGGTCATGTAATGGCCGGCTTCCGGATCTAGATCCATGCGTCGGGTAAACTGTTCCCCCTTGGCATCTTCCCATTCGATCCAGACTTCATCGATGGTCCCCGGCTGCTTGGTATGCCAGTGTGGGGTTGCGACAATTTGCAGATCTTTTCCACGGGCAACGGTTTCATCGCCGGGCTGTACTTCGAAGTACAGTGAACTGACTGTAGCAAAATTACCCCAGGGAATGACACTCCGCGAGAGTAACAGACGATACGCATCCGGCCAGATCAACAGCGGCGTTAAAAAGATCAATATCGCGATGCCCGCACTCATGATAAAACGCATCGCGCGATCTGAGGGGACCGTGTCAGAAATGTTAAACGTGGTTAGCGAAGCGATGGTTTCTTTGGCCAGGCGTTCCCGCATCACAACCGAGCTGGATTCATTTTGCGCAGTGGATAATTCCAGTACCGACGTCAGCCGTTCATTCAGGTCAGACTGTGATTCTTCCACAATCGCAGCCAGTTCCACCGGCGTTCTTTTGTGAAAGACGCGACGCAGCATCGCAAACCAGACACAGGCAACGAGTACCGTGACAGAAAGCGAACTCAACACAATTCGTGCCATCGTGCCCAGGGAAAACAGAAAGTCCAAGCTGATCTGCAACGTCACCAGACAGATCAAAACGAGCACAATGAATCCTAACCCTCGGAGCAGAGCCAGAGAACGGATTCTGCGATCGAGCTGGTTCAACTGATGTTTCAGTTCATTAACAAAATGATCTAACTGCCCATCCATAGTTTGTCTCAGCAGGAAATGGTGTTGAATGATTTTGAGGTGAACGGTCCTTGCAGACCGGATACACAGATATTGTAACAAGATCTGGTGTGAAATAGGCCAGAAAAAACCGTTGGAAGCCTAAAATCGTGTCAAGGTAAACCATTCAGTTTGCGAATCGCCCATTCTACCGTGAGAATACCCATGATCAGAGTCAGAATCAGCCAGTGGTCCCATAGTGTGATTTCATCTTGATTGGTCGTTTCCTGGCTTAAAGTGGGCAATAATTCCAGCAGTTGATCGATTGTCCCGGGCGTCAGCATTTTTCCGCCACTAGATTCTGCCATTTCCGAAAGTAACTGTGGGTTGGACGTTAAATTACCCAGCTCAATTGTCTTAATTTCATGGACGAACAGCGGAGTCATAATTTCTTTTCCCTGAGCCACTTCCGGCGATGTAATCAGTTTGAGCTGGTATTCTCCCGCTGGAAGTGCGGGAAGATTCGCTTCATGGATCACTGGCTGGTTCTTTTGCCTGTTGAGATCAAATGACGCAATTACTTTATCTGGCTCGATTGCTTTCGCAATGGTTACACTGGATTTCACATCAGGGAATCGGTCCAGATACTTCTGAGTCCAGCGTGCCGTCGCAGTTGTGATTTCTCCGGCATCAATGTCGGTTTTGCTCAGGCTGAATTTGACGAATTCATTGCCGGCGGATGCTTTATTGCGGGCAGCCCAGCGTGCCAGTTGGCCCCAGAAGCGGTGGTGATATCGGTCTCCCACTCGATACCGCCAGCGCCAGGTACTGTCGATCCCAATCCAGATCACTTTTCCGGAACCGTATTGCCGCTGAATAATCACGCCATCGGTTTCTTCGTCAAGCGGGGCATTGAAAGGCGAAATCCCATAAGCCAATACGGAAGCACCCGGTTTCAATTCTCCCTGCAGAAACCAGAGGTGCCCCGGAAGCTGTTCCCAGATATCACGGTTGGTTGCCGGGTTCACGTCAAATTGGAATAGCGGTTCCGCTTCTCCTTCCGGCGTCAGGCGAAGCCGCATACCTCGCTCGGCGGGAGGCACTTTAAAATTTGCCTGATTCCAGTCGACTGCTTTCAGATTTTTGAGTGGCAGGAGTTCATTCAGGATTTCTGATTGATGTCCCAGAGGCAGATATTTTTTCCCCGCCAGTAGAACCAGTGTGCCTCCCTGGTCGGCAACGAAAGTTTGGATGTGTTCCCAGTTTTCCAGGTGCGCAGGACTCACATCGCCGATGATGATCAGATCTTTTTCTGCGAAGGGATGGGGGTTGTCTGCCAGATTCGGTTGTTTGTTTTCGGGGGGCGTTTTAATTAATAATTGATTTGGAAAAAACGGCTGGGGCAGGAGACCCATGTAAGGCTGTTCAAACAGGACCTGCTGCAGTTCAATCCGCTTATCGCGTTCGAGTGCGTTGTGCAGGTAACGAAATTCCCACCGCGCCGTTTCTTCGACCAGTAACACGTGTGATTTGTCATCCACGATATTAATCGCAAAGCTTTTCTCGTTGTTATCGTCGCGGGTCTCTCCCGGCAGGAGAGTTGTTTCGATTTTGAATTCCTGTCTCCCCAGTTTTCCAGAGTCGAGTTCAAATTCAAGCAGTTTGCTGATTCCCTGGGATTTAAATTGTTTCACAGCGACTTCACGGTCGTTCTGTTTTAAGACCACGCGCACTTCCTGGCCTTCGTAGCCGCTTGTCCCAATTCGGGCTTTGAGTAATGGCTTGTCGTCTTTGAAGGTCGTTTGCGGATAATCGAGGGCTGCAATTGAGATGTCTTTCGGCTGATGTGCTGAGCCCAGAATCACTGGGTAAATCGGTATCTGCATTTGCCCTAGTTGCTCCGCGGTCGAGACCGGGTTGAGTTGGCTATTATCGCGGCCATCTGTCAGCAGGATGTATCCGGAGATGGGCGAGGCTCCAGATTCGGGACTGCCGGCGGAGGCTTTGAGTGCCTGCGAAAGATTGGACAAGCCCATATGGACCTGATTGGGAACCTGATCGAGCCCTTCTTCCAATGCTGTTTTCTCTGCCAACACCGCATCGCCGGCAAACAGCACGAGATCAACCTGTCCCCGTTTCTGTAATTTCTCCAAGATCGGATTGGCCGGATTCAATAACAGTTTTTGCGCGATTTCCTTACGGGATAGTTTGTCGATTTCCGCAAAGAGTTCTTTGAGATTCTGTTTTCGACTTGCCGCTAGTTTGGTTCTTTTTTCCGGATTCGCAGTTTCGCTCTCATCGACCCATGGTGGTTCTTGCTTTAAGGAATAGGCGTTTTCCCAGCGGTCCAGGCGTTCGTCGATCTGATCGTTGCCGATCATTTTTAGAGCCCGCGCCAATTGCAGTTTTTCCAGATCGCTGGCATGGCGATCCTGGGTGTTCATACTGTCGGATACATCAACGGCGACTACCAGACGGCCTGTTGTTTCTGTATTGAAGGACCAGGTTAGAACTGGTTCCAGAAATGTGAGCAGAATAAAAATGAGGGTCGTTACACGCAGTGCGATCAGGGTATTTCCCACCGCAGGCGCAACCAGCCGCCGTTCGTAGCGAAAGAGCAGGACGATGGTCACCAGCGCCAGCATCACGGCACAGACGCTGACTATCGTCCATCCGCTCAATTCGAAACTGTTAAACTGGAAGTGCCGTTCACTCATGTCAGCAAAGATCTTAAATAGTGGGATGGGGGTGATTAATGGGAATTATCAGAGAGGGTCGCATGCCCACCCTGTACGAGTCGCCTTGTCAGAAACAACTCTCCTACCATTAACAGCAGGAAGATCAATAACAGAAATCTCCAGAATTCTGTTTCTGAAACATCCGAAAACATCGCCTGTTTCAGTTCATCCAGTGTATTAAAAAATTTCAAATGATAATCATCTGTCAGGGATTTCTGTTGTGCTTTCGAGAGCGGCGTTAAATCCGATTCACTGCGGTCAAAATTCACAACAAAGCGATCTGCTTTCAAGTCGGTTTCTACACCCTGTTTGGGATTCAATGCATATACGCCGGGTAGCGAGGTGTTTTGAGATTGAAAGGTCGCTCCGTTAGCAGAGGGATCAATCGTACCGGTGACCGGGGTGTTGTTCGGGTCGAGAACTTCGAGCTGGTCGATCGTCGTCTTGGCCGGTACGGGGACGACAATGGGTTCATCAGTATTAATATTTCGAAAAACGCGTCCTGAAGAGAGTTCGAAAACGGCTTCATGCAGAAAAGGGACATAATCGGGCTTGGTCGGCAGATTATTCCAGTCGGCATCGAGGGATGACGTCAGTAGTAAAACACGACCCCGTTCGTGGTTCATCAAATACATCAGTGGTTTGTTATTACTCAGCTCGGCAATTTTGACGGGTGTCGATCGCGGTTTAGCCTCCGATTTCTCAGCCTTATCGTCGGGAGGTTTCACGTCTTCGTCGAGAATCGAGACATCCCACCAGTGGTTAAACCGGGCTGAAGTCAGGCCGCTGGCGTATTCTCCGCGAAAGCGGGTTAGCCAGGGCATTTGCAGGCTGTCTGAACTGATTTGAGTCAGATTGCCGAAGTCGATCCCCGGATTTGATTCGTGTGCTTTGAGTTCAACAGGGATTAAGCCATCCGCATGAAACAGCAGCTTTTGATATTGTTCGGGGTTGATCTGATCTCCCAGCGTAATCATGACGCCGCCCCCTTCGTGATTGACGAAATCAATCAGATCGCCTGCTTGTGTTTCGGTGAGCGCATCCACATTTGCCAGAATCACAACCGCCTGATTTTTTAAGATCTCGGCATTCAGCTGTTCTTTCTCGATGATGGTTGTCTGAATCCAGGGGGTGCGGTTTGTGGGAGCCATTAATGCCAGGTTGGCAAAAAACACTTCGCTGCGTGTCGGGTCAAAACTGGGGGTGCCATCGACCAGCAGCACAGGCAGGGCGCTGGTGACATGCAGAGCCGCATCCGATCGATCATCTCCCGGAAGTTGATCCGGGTCCAGCACAACACTGACGACGTGGGTTCCTTCGTCTTCAAAGCGATACTGGAACTCAATCGCGGCCTCGCCATGATTTTCAATTTTCACCGATTGTGTCTTTTCTTTGATCCGCTGGCCATCGACCTCGAAATAGACAGGAGAGATCAGCGTTGGTTCAGTGCCATCGTAGCGAATGGTGGTCGCGATTTTTACAGGAAGGTTTTTCACACAGACTTCACGCGAAACGGTTAACTTTTCGACCCGTAAATTGGATTGCAGTCCCTGATTCTTTTCTCCCGCCACATTGGTGGCCCATAGATCAATGGGCACAGCCGATTGTTGCAGCAGGTCATTGACCTGATCCCAGAGAATCGTATCCTGTGGCGTCCAGCAGAAAGCCTGATCGTCCGTCAGGACAATGATTTCCCGTTCCAGATTGGATGTTTTACTCAGAGTCTGAACGGCTTTGGAAACCGAGTTTGCCAGATTAGATGATCCGGAAGGGGGGGGCAGCTGATTCAATTTTTCCCGCACCAGTTCAAACTGATGTGTGGGAGACTCGGTCACCAGACGCGGTTGGTCGCGGGCATCGATGATCGTAATCGTGTCTCCCGAGTTCAATTCTTCCATAAAACGGTGTACCCATTGAATGGCGGCAGAATGTGGCGTGGTTGCTTCTCCCTCCCATCCCATGCTGTAAGAACCATCTATGATGAAGACCACGTCGCGGGATTGTGTCGAAATAAATTTTGATAAAAATCCGCCGGAAATCCAAGGCCGTGCTAGTGCAAACGTGATGAGTGCAATCAGTAGCATGCGAATGGCCAGCAGCAGCCAGCCTTCCAGGCGAATGCGGCGTCGGGTACGTCGGCCCAGTTCCAGAAATTGCATCGCTCCCCAATGCACGATGTCGTAGCGTTTACGACTCAATAAATGCACTAAGAAGGGTAGTGAAATCCCCAGCAGGCCGAGCAGCATCAGCGGATTGAGGAAATCAAATGTCATGAATGCCTGCTGTGTCTGGGGGATGAATGAGGAAACTACGCACGAGATGTTTCAAAAAGAGAACATCAATAATTATATGCAGGAATCGTCGTAAATGGTATTGCTTACACAATTAACAATTTAAGTCTGGCATAAATACAGTTTTCTGGCGAACTGGTTTTTAAATCCCGGTTCAATGATTATGATGGACTGAACAGGGGCATGTAAACATGTCCGCTTGATTTTCACATCCGATTAATAAACTCCGTCATCATAGTGAGGTTTAGGGAATGCACTTTATTAATACGAAAATAGTCCGGCCAGTGTTAGTAATGATTTTGTTGTTCGTCGTTACTACGACAACGAATGCGAAGGAAATCAAGCCGGATCGAGTCGAATCATCCTATGATGTTGTCGTCTATGGTGGTGCCTCGGGAGGGATTGCGGCGGCCCTTCAAGCGAAACGGATGGGAAAATCAGTGTTATTGATCGAACCGGGCAGTCATTTGGGAGGACTCTCTTCCGGTGGTCTGGGGGCGACGGATATCGGAAATAAAGCGGCCATCGGGGGTATTGCCCGCGAATTCTATCGCGCATTAGGCACGTATTACAGTCAGCCTGAATCCTGGGTCTATCAGAAAGCTGCCGAGTATAAAAGCCGCAGAAAAAAAAGTACTGAAGCAGAGATGTGGACGTTCGAACCACACGTCGCAGAGGCAACGTTTGAAAAAATGCTCGACGACGAGTCGGTGCCTGTCTTAAAACACCAGCGTCTGGATCTGAAGCAGGGGGTTCAAAAACAACAGTCACGCATCGATTCCGTCAAAATGGAAAGTGGCCTGGTGATTAAAGGTAAGATGTTCATCGATGCGACCTACGAAGGTGACCTGATGGCGGTCGCTGGCGTGTCTTACCATGTAGGACGCGAGTCGAATGCAACGTATGGTGAAACGCTAAATGGAATTCAAACTAAAAATGCCGTGTATCATCAGTTTATAAAACCCGTTGATCCGTATGTCGTTCCTGGAGATCCGAAAAGTGGTTTGTTGCCGGGAGTACAGCAGGAAGGTCCCGGCGGTGCGGATGGGGATGGCGATCATCGCGTGCAGGCTTACTGTTTTCGCATGTGTACGACCGACGTTCCGGAAAATCAGCGTGAATGGGTGAAGCCTGAAAATTATGATCCGATACATTATGAATTGTTACTGCGAAATTTTGAAGCCGGCGACCATCGTGCTCCCTGGGCGCCCAGCCTGATGCCGAACCGGAAAACCGATACGAATAATAACTTCGCGATTTCGACTGATAATATCGGCAAGAACTACGAATATCCGAACGCCGATTATCAAAAACGTGCGGAGATTATTCAGGAGCATTTAGCCTATCAGCAGGGGCTCATGTGGACGCTGGCCAATTCACCTCGGGTTCCCGCAGCAGTTCGTAAGAAGTTTCAAACCTGGAAGCCGACCAAAGATGAATTTCAGGATACGGCAGGCTGGCCGTTCCAGCTTTATATTCGCGAAGCGCGGCGGATGATTTCGGAATATGTGATGTCCGAAAAGAACTGTATGTCCGATATTGTAGCAGAAGACAGCGTTGGAATGGGGGCTTACACGATGGACTCGCATCACCAGCAGCGTTATGCCATCAATGGAAAAGCACTGAATGAAGGAGACGTTCAGGTCGGCGTGCCACACCCTTATCCGATTTCCTATCGTTCCATTCGTCCGAAAAAAGAAGAGTGCGAAAACTTGCTGGTGCCCGTTGCGATGGCTGCCTCGCATATTGCCTACGGTTCGATTCGAATGGAGCCGGTATTTATGGTGTTGGGCCAATCCGCGGCGACAGCTGCCAGCCAGGCAATTGATGCAGGCAAAGCGGTTCAGGATATTGATTATTCCCAACTGAAAAAACGGCTTTTAGAAGATAAACAGGTGCTGGCCTGGGAAGGACCGCGTCGTGTTCCTCCGATTCGCGTTGCTGCGTTAACGGGAATTGTGGTTGATGACCGTGATGCCAAATCGACGTTAGGGTGGAAAAAAAGTTCATCAGGAACCCCTTATGTTGCGTATGGATATCAGCATGACAGTGATAGCAACAAAGGACAAATGCAGATCGCTTTTTCAGCGGAGATCCCAAAGAGTGGTTTGTATGACGTCCGTGTTTATTATGCACCTAATTCCAACCGGGCCACGAATACACCCTATACCGTCAAGTATTCTGGAGGGGCCAAAACCATCAAGGTCAATCAGCGACAAAAACCGAACCAGGAGAAATTTCATCTGCTCGGACGATTTGCATTTGAAAAAGGAAAACACGAAGTTCTGGTGATTACCAATGAAGGGACCGACGGGCATGTGATTGTGGATGCCTTGCAACTGGTTCCCGTGAAAACGAACTAAAAACGTCTTGAAATTGTCTTTTACCTTTATCCGGTAAGAACGACTTAACTTCATAAGGACCACCATGCAAAACAGCATTTTTAAATGCAGTATGAGCCTGCTGATATTTACATTGGCCTGCCACCTGGGGAACACGAATCTACAGGCAGATATCTTCACATACGTTGATGAGTCTGGCAAGACTGTGACCACGGAAGCATCGCTCTATGGTTCTGGGAAATATCGCGGAGAGATGCAGCATGGCCTGATGAAACCGGACGGCTACCTGGAAATGGTGCCGCAGGGGAAAATAAAAAAACGAGTGCTCAAAGCAGAGCCTCAACCGCTAACAGTAGAGCAGATGTCAGAAGGATTATTAAAAAAATTTGGCAGTGAAAAATTTCGCTTTCATCTGCAGAAGCCATTCGTCGTGGGCGTTGTACTGGCGGCACCACTGGATGGTTCGGATAGAACAGAACTGCGCGTCAAAACGTTTCTGGAAAAAGCAGGGCGTTTTATGCATAACGTGGAAATTATCTTCGAGACCTATGCCCGAAAGATGAATATCGAACTACAGGAATATGAGTTTCCGATGGCGATGCTCATTTTCGAATCGGATGACGATTTTGAAAAATATGCCAAAGAAACCTCTTCACTGGGAGATGGTGCTGGAAATGTGCTCGCTTATTATTCTCACATTTCCAACAACCTGATTCTCAGAATGAGTGAGTGCAGCTCTTTTGAAACACCATTACACGAAGCCATCCATTTACAGACCACCAATCGCGGAGTCGTCAAGCGAATGGCGCCGGTTCCTTCCTGGTTTATGGAAGGCATCGCTACCGGTTTTGAAGGCAAGGGGGATCGGATTAACGTCAGCCCGGAACGAATCAATTCACACTATGCGCTGCTTTCCGGGATCGCAAAGTTGTTGAACTGGGGGGATGTGGTCGCATTAAACGCTGCCTTCCGGGGAAGTATTTTGTCCGGCGATGCTTACGTGCATGCCTGGGGATTGCATTGGATGCTGGTCACCCAGTATCCGAAAGAGTATGTCGAATACATTAAAAATCTTTCAGCAAAAGAGCCGTTCGAAACATCTTCACCAAAGGAGCAATACGAGGAATTTGTCGAGATTCTGAAAGTCCGACCGGAGTCGCTCCAGCTCAAGTTTAAAGTGGAACTTGTTAAGGCAATTTTGGATCAGAAAGTGAAATTGCCTGCCTTAGATGATCGTACCGTTCACCTGGAAAAACATAAACAGGAGATGGCCATTGTAAAGATGACAGCGACATCATATTCGCGGCTCGCACCACCTCGGATCGAAGGCTGGCTGCAGAATATATCTCCGTTTCGTCCGATGACGTTTCATGTCACGGTAGAGACTGATGCGGGTACGTATGCGGAGTGGTATTTACCGAAAGTGGGGATTCGTAAGAAAATCAAAATGAAGGGACAGAATGCTGATCATTTGATGCGCGGCGGCAGGGGAGGCAGCTGGAAAACGTATCATGTCGAAGTCGAATCGGCTTATCCCAATAGTGAAATTGCCAAAGAATGGGCTGCGGGGAAATTGCCTGTTCCCGTAGTTTCTCGTAGAGTACAAGCTACTCCCTCAAATTGATTTTGAAAACGAATTGAAGGTCATACGATGAAACTGTCACTTTCAGTGAGGATCGCTGAAGCTGCCTGCAAGACGAAATTAAACATTCCCTTTTCCAAAATTGCCACGATTGCCGCTGATTTGGGCTATTCTGCATTGTGCATGCGAGCCAGTGTGGCAGGCGTGCATAGTTCACAAGCAGAGCTGGAACAAGTTCGTTCCGTTGTCGATCAGGCCGGTCTGGTTGTTTCGATGGTCACCGCCGATTTTAATATTCCGCAAAATAACGACCAGGCACCTGAATCGCTCCAAAATATTGAACCCAGTCTGCATGTCGCGGAAGTTTTAGGGAGTCGCATGGTCCGGGTCTGCTTAAAAACCGAGGCCGATATTCCCCACGCACAACGGGCCGCCGATCTGGCTGCTGAGCGGGGAATGCAGTTGGTGCATCAGTTTCATCCGGCTTGTCTGTTTGAAGAAGTCGAACGGTCCGTTTCTGTTCTCAAACAAATTGATCGTCCCAATATTGGTTTGATTTATGAACCGGCAAGCCTGTTGATGTGCGGCCAGGAATACAGTGAAGCGATGATGCGGCAGATTCTGCCCTGGCTGATGAATGTTTATGTGCAAAATTTGGTGATCACCGCCGATGGGCCGGATCACCTGGAAACCTGGTGCCTGGGAGATCGTCCGTTTCAGCTCTTGCCATATTGGGACGAAAGTGGACGTGGGATTGATTATCAAAAAGTGGTTGACGGTCTCCATGCAGTCGGCTACGACGGCTTTTTTACCGTGCATCAGGCTGAAGGAATTGTGACGGCTGATGACGCCCGCGCGTATGCGGTGCAGTGTAAAGAATGGGTTCAGTCACTTTGTCCATGAGTGGTACAAGCAATTTAATGAAAAAAGCATTCGTTGTCAGTTTTGAGCAACTTCCCGCCTGCATGTTGGGTTGTTATGGGCATCAGTGGATTGAAACTCCTAATTTCGATCGTCTGGCTTCCCTTTCCGTCGTCTTTGATCAGCACTTTGCGAATGATCTTTCAGCACAAAATTCATGTCCCTGGTGGACCGGTCAAACGATTCCCAGCGCCTTCGAAACACAGGCAAATGAGAATGCCGCGGCTCTCTTCAGGCATCTAAAAAAACAGGGGGTTCAATCTACCTTGCTGCTGGAGTCAGACAGCGAAGCCGGACGAAATGCAGGCACCCGAGCGCAGGAAACGTGGTTCGAACAGTTCGATCAGGTAGAGACGGTGACAGGCCAAAACGGATTTAAAGTCAGTGAGGCGAACACACCCATTGCACAACTGATGGAAGCCGCCCTGAAGCGACTGCCGGAATGGATGGAACGCTCCGAGGACCAACTGATCTGGATTCGGTCTGAAGGCGTCCCACTGCTGCCTCTCGCACCGGAATTTTTCTCGACCCTTTATCTGGATGAAGTCCTTGATCAGGGAGACAGCGATGACGAGCTCGAAGCACAAGCTTCAGAGGGTCTCGATCAGTTCGACGCAGATCTTGTAGACGCAGATGAGAGTTCAGAGGTGGACCTCGATGCAGAAGACTGGCAGGAATTGGTAACCGTTGTCGCGGAATTATTTATCAATCCTGAAGAGTGGTCTGAGCTGGAAGAACATGAACGTCAGATGGCACGCGTCGTGTATGCCGGGTATGTCACGCTGCTGGATCAATGGTTTGGACGTCTGCTGGATCAACTTCTGGAGTATGCAGAATCACAGTCTGTTCTGTTAATTGTGACCGCAGCTCGAGGCGGAACGGAACTACTGGGACCTGTCAGACAAGTGGAAAGCTGGGGTTTGTTTGAAGAAACGACGCACGTTCCGCTATTGATCTTCGATTCAGAGAATAAGGAGCAGGGGACACGCCGGCAATTCCTGTCGCAGTCGGCAGATATTCCTGTGTCGCTCTTATCATGGTCGGGCATCCCGCAAGAAAAAATTACCTGTGCTGGTACGGATTTACTCACATTGATCCGCGATCAGACTGCGATTCCGGAGCCCGTGATTTATGCCGCCAGTGATCGGGCGATTGCATTACGGACGGACGAATTTTATTATCTCAGGTTACGAGAAAACCAGGAGACTCTTGATTCCACAGAGCCGCCGTTTTTGGATGAGTCGTTGAAAATACAACTCTATCAAAAACCGTCTGATCGTTGGGACGTCTATGAACTACACTCGCAATTACCTGAAATCGTAGCACAGTTGACTGCGCTGCTGGATGAAAAAGAATAGAATAACATGATGAAAATTTATCATAATCCCCGTTGTGGTAAGAGCAGGCAAACGCTGGCCTTGATTGAAGAGGCGGGCATTCAACCCGAGGTGATCGAATACCTGAAGACGCCACCCACGGCTGAGGAACTGGATTCCATTCTGAAAAAGTTAAAACTGGAACCAGGTGATTTGATGCGGAAAGGCGAAGACATTTATCGCGAACTGAAACTGAAAGAACGCGAACTGACTCGCCAAGAGGCCATCGCGATTATGGTAGAACATCCAAAATTGATTGAACGTCCTATTGTGATCAAAGGGCAACAGGCAGTTCTTGGCCGACCTCCCGAGAATGTGAATTCACTGCTCTAAGCAGAAGTGGATCGGATTCTAAATGGAGATCCTATTTTAGACGTGTTCCAAATAGCCCCGAAGACGCTACAGCAAACCGGGAATACCGGCTAATTTTGAACTGCATTCACGGTTGGTATGATGGGCGATGACATGTTACGCCCGACCAGCAGGCCGATGGAGAATGTCAGTGCAGCAAACGTGATCAGGATAATGATCCAGGTGCCCGTTGGCAGCTCGTATCTGGCAGAGCGTTTCAAACGGCTCTTCTTTTTTTCCGCCAGGACGTCCGAGGCACGTTTTTGGGCGAGACTGGCCAGGGTTGATAATTCTTCTTCGTGGTTAAACTCTGTCTGGTTTGCTGGCTCGACTGGCAACTGGCTTACTGGTACCACTGGAGTTTCAAGATGTTGAGGATTCTCTGATTCCACCTGTTGTGGGGCGACAACCGGACTGAATGATTTGACGGGAATTGCTTTAAATGCCTCTTCCTGGGAAGACTGCATCTGAGGTGCAGGACTCACAGGGGCAGCGGGTTGCAGGTTTAATTCTGATTCCACATGCTGCTGTTTATCAAGAGTGACATTTGCGCCGATGGCCGCCAGTTCATCCAGGGCGTTCGTCAGCACGGCATCTTTCAGATCCAGTTTCGGCTGCGGAATCGGAGCAACCTGCCCATCCAGACCAGGAACCCGCACGGACAAACCGCAGGTCGGGCAGTCGACAACCTCTCCTGCTTTGGAACGAGAGATTCCCATCAACTGATCACAATGTTGACATCGAAATTTGATAGGCATGCTGCAATTTCTTTGATACGTCTTTGTTAATTTGCTGATTGTGTCGCAGAGGGATCGATTGTCTCACCACTGCTCCACACAGTTGCAGTTCTATTAGTAACGGCAGGAATCGGGCTTGTCTACCAGTTTTTCCCATCTTACGGATAAGTGATTACCCACAAATGTGACAGAAATGCGTATTCTATATTAGATGAGGGGATATTAAATGCTCTTTTACCTGTTATAATCATAGACAGTCAATTGTACAGAATAAATCCATGAACTGAAACAAATTCAAAAGTTCAAGTTAGAGAACGAGTTAAAGCAAGAGGTTTTTTTGTGGACGTAGAGGAATTCCTGAAACGAGATGTGAATCGCCGTCAATTCCTGGATCGGAGTGCGCGAAATGCTGCTGGCATGGCCGCGGGAATGGCTGCCGGAGTAGTTGGCTTGGCCAGCGACATGGCAGTGGCTGAAACGTCGCCAAACGAACGCGTTGTTTTGGCCGGCATTGGGGTCCGGGGGCAGGGAAAGTTTCTGACATCCAGCATGGCCGGTTTTTCTGATGTGCGTTTCAAAACGATCTGTGACGTGGATGAGTCCGTCGCGCCGGCTGCTGTGAAAGCGATTGAAAAAGGCCAGGGAGTTGCACCGCAATTTGTTACCGATTTTCGTCGTGTTCTGGACGATCCGGAAATTGATGGCGTTGTCATTGCTACGCCCGATCATTGGCATGCTTTGATGTCGATTATGGCGTGTCAGGCCGGTAAAGATGTCTATGTGGAAAAACCGGTCTCACACAATCTGACGGAAGGACTGAAGATTGTCGAAGCCGCCAGAAAGTATCAGCGTGTGGTGCAATCTGGAATCCATCAACGGAGTGGGGCTCATTTTCAATCAGCCGTTGACTTCGTACGGAGCGGAAAACTGGGTGAGGTCAAACTGGCTAAAGCCTGGATTATTCATCGACGAAAATCGATCGGGAAAAAGAAAAACGCAGCAGTTCCACCGGGCGTGAATTATGATCTCTGGCTGGGACCCGCCGCCAGTCGTCCGTTTAATCCCAATCGATTCCATTATAACTGGCATTGGTTCTGGGATTATGGGACGGGCGAAATGGGAAACTGGGGTGTGCATATGCTGGATATTGCACGTTGGGGCCTTGATGTCGATCTGCCAGAGCGGATCTCTGCCTCAGGCGGAAAATATTTCTTCGACGATGATCAGGAAACGCCGGATACCCAGGTGGTTCAATATAATTATCCAGGAAAAACCATCGTCTGGGAGCATCGACTCTGGAGCACACATGGCATGGAAGGTCGTAATGCTGCCGCCGCTTTTTATGGTGACAAAGGAACGCTGATTGTCGACCGAGGAGGCTGGAAAGTTTACGACCAGAAAGAGGCGGCCACTTCCGGAACCAGCGATCAGGCATCGACTCACCACCGCAACTTTATTGACTGCATCAAAACCCGCAACAAGCCGACGTCCGATATCGAAATCGGTCATACTTCCAGTGCATTATGTCACTTAGGGAATTTAGCGTACCGGGCCGGTCAGGAGATTCAATTCGACACAAAACAAAACCGCGTGGTTGGAAATGAGCAGGCAAATGCATTGCTGGGACGCGAATACCGACAGGCCTGGGAACTGCCTCAGCTTTAAATGAAATTCGTTAAGTTATCAATAAAAACGTCCTGGCAGTGAGATGACTGCCAGGACGTTTTTTTAATTGAGTTCCCATGATCAAGGTGATTATTGTGGAGGACCCACCTGTTGGAACAGGTCTGTTGTGCTATTCAGACTGTCGCTTCCGCCGGAGTGGAAGAAGTCGGAGAGTTCCACAATCGCCGGTCCCAGTAGAAAGATATAAATGGCCGGCATCAGACAGAATACTGTAGGAAACAGCAATTTGAATGTTGCCTTATTGGCTTTTTCATCTGCCCGTTGTGACAGGCTTTCCCGCATGTTATCACTGTATTCCTGTAATGCCGACGTTACATTGGTTCCCATTTGATCGGTTTGAATCAACAACGAGGCAAAGGAATGCACTTCAGGTACATCAATCCGGTTACTGAAATTCGAAAGCGCCTGCGAAAACGTTCCGATTGAAGATTGTTCAATCACGATGCGAATTTCTTGCGCTAAAGCCGGATAAACTTTTGCCAGTTCAGTGATGATTTTCTTTAAGGCACGCGGAACAGTCATCCCCTGCGAGACGCACATATTCAGCATGTCTAACATGTCAGGAATCCCCTGTTCGATTTCACTTCTTCGGTCAGATGCTTGACTTGTAATAAACAGAAAGGGAACCGCCCAGACCAGAATCGGTACCAGAATCATCGAAATCAGGATCGGGATTTCGAAGCGTTCCGGCGCAAGAATTAAAATCATACCAAAGAACAGCAGAGTCCCCAGAATCGACAGATAGCGAATTGCTGAAAAGTTCTGTAGTGCGTGTGGTTGATAATATCCGGCTGCCTGGAGTTCTTTTTTAGTTTGCACACGTCGGGTTTTCGACTCCGGCATCATTTCAGACAGAGCCGGGGTCGCCGAACCGAAAACATAATCATCGGTTCCCATTGTCGGAACATCGCCTGCTTCAATCTGAGGCAATTTTTCTGCGGCTTGTTTGTTTGCCGCATTTCCTACAGAGAACAGTTGTCGGTTTTCCCATGAAGCGGGAGTCGAAACTGATGAGGAGACGGAATGTTCCAGTGAAACCGTTTCCTTTTCTGGTTCAACGTGTTTTTCTTCGTGCTCGACGGTAGTCATGTTTCGCTTACGAATGATGCGATACAACATCCACAGAACGATAATACCACAGGCGGCATAAAAAATTGTAATTGTTGTTGGTGTAAACATAAGGTTGCCCTCGCCAAATTATGGCAGGTCTGAGTTGTTTTCTTATTGGATCAGGTACGTTGGCTTGTTTTCAAAACTCGCAGAACCCACAAAGATCCAATAACTTGTAATGCAATAGCCGTAAAAGTCGCAGCCCGTCCCCACGATGAAGCCATCAAGGTCGTTAAATACGTAGGGTCGCGTAAGATGAAGAATCCCAGAATCAAAGGGGGGAGTAAAATCATCAGTACTGCAGTCGCACGGCTACCTGCAGTAGCGGTACGCAGGCGACCTAAAAATAACATACGGTCACGAATTGTTCGTGCCAGTCGTTCGAGCACTTTCACCAGGTCTCCCCCGGTTTCCTGATGCACAATCAAGGCCATCGAGAGAATGTTCAAACTGGCAACGCCCGTCCGTTCATAAAGTCCGTCCAGAGCTGCCTTCATGGAAACACCCATTTCCAGACGTCGGGCAGATTCCTTGAGTTCGTCTCCCAACGGGGCAGGCGTCTTTTCTGCCACACTGATGAAACAGTGTGTCAAGCTGCGGCCTGTCTTGGCGGCACGCGCCAATTCGTCGATCATATCGGAAAGTTGTTCGTTGATTCGATTCTGGCGTCGACTGCGCAGGAAAATCAGATAACCAATCGGAGCCATCCCCCCCAGCATGAAGGACAGCGATGTCGAGAGGAAATTTTCCTGCAGAACGAAAATCAGACCACCGAGCAGGGTCGCACTCATCAGGCAGAAAAACAGTATCACTCCCGGATTCGCGTCGACTCCGGAATGGATGATCAATTCATCGAATCCACCATTCACACGGTTACTGATCTGTTTTGAATCAGAAACAGCATATCTATTTCGATCCCGCAGGATTTCCGAAAAATCATCTGCAGAATTCAGCGTATTAATTGTGGCGTCTGTGGCCATTATTCAATCTCCTGTCCATCCTGCTTATCAGATTGACGGTCCGTTAGCTCTAATTCACGGGCATGAAACAGATCATCGCAGTCATTAAAGTTAGTTTGTGTTAACCAGTTCATCGCAACAGGTTTATGCCCGGTTGCATAAAAGGCACCGTTCACATGACCATCCGGATCAACACTGGTAATTCGAAAGACGAACAGGTCTTCCACCATATATTCACCGTTCTGGAAACCGATCAATTCTGAAATACGCATCACTTTTCGCTCACCATTGGGAAGACGTGTGATGTGAACCAGCAAGTGGACGGCCGAAGCGATATACCGCCGGGCGATTGTGTTCGGAAGTTCCGCACCCGAAAGGGCGATCATCAATTCCAGTCGGTCCAATGCGTCACGGGTATCGTTGGCGTGGACAGTACTCATCGAACCATCGTGCCCCGTGTTCATGGCTTGCAGCATTTCCAATACTTCGCCGCCGCGAGATTCGCCGACGATAATTCGGTCCGGCCGCATTCGCAGACTGTTTTTCAACAAATCGCGTTGATTGATTTCTCCCTGGCCTTCAATGTTGGATGGTCTGGCTTCCAGTGACACTACGTCGGGTTGCTGGAGTTGTAATTCCGAGGTTTGTTCAATCGTGACAATTCGTTCTTTACTTGAAATGTAACGACTGAGGTTATTCAACAATGTCGTTTTACCGGCACCGGTACCACCACTGATCAAGATGTTGAGTCGTCCATTAACTGCCATTTCCAGGAATTTTGCCATGTCGGGTGCCAATGATCCCATCTGTACCATGTCATCGAACAACAGAGCCTGTGATCGAAAACGACGAATGGAAAGGGTGGGGCCTTTCAGAGCCAACGGCGGAATCACAGCGTTGAGACGTGAACCATCGGGAAGCTTGGCATCGACCATCGGAGAGACTTCGTCAATACGTCGGCCTGCACGCCCGACGAGCCGATGGATCAACTGGATCAAATGCTCGTCATCGGCAAAACGGATGTCGGTTTCTTCCAGCACCCCGTTCCGTTCGACGAAAACTCGGTCGGCACCATTCACCAGCACATCGCTGATTTCAGGGTCACTCATTAAAGGTTCCAGTGGACCAAAGCCGTAGATCTCGTCCAGGATTTCACGAACCATGACCTCACGGTTCTGCTGGTCGAGGGCGATCTCCTGTTGCATACAGAGATGTTCAGCCAGCCCGCGCAGTTTTCCACGTAGATCTTCTTCCGGCAGTTCGCCTGCTTTGGAAAAGTCAATCGCATCAACCATCTGATGATGCAGTTGCGTTTTTAACCTCTGGAAGGCTTTTTTTGCATCAACGGTTGAATTGGGAACTCTGGTTTCGTTTTGTAATACCATGTTTCATCTCCGCCCTATTGGGTCAGATAAAGCTTGTAAATGTATTTGTTTGTACTTTGTTTTTTGTCGTCTGCCGATGGTTTCGAATTCAACGCAGATGTGTTTTCTGTGTCCGTAGTTGGTTTTGGTTTCGCCAGCACGACCGCCCGTGAGGTAATGACTCCGGGCTGTAAGATGATTTCACATGTCTGATTCTCAAGTCGTTGGACGTCCATGATCCGCCCCGCTACGATCTTGGTGCAGTCTGCTATGCCGTTATATGATCTCGGTGTGGCGTTTATCTTGTCATACAGAAAACAGATACGGCACTGACCCAGCATGTCTTTAAATGCGTCCTGTTCATCATTTTCAATATTCGGGCTGCATTTGATTTGAACGGGTTGCGAATCAAACAGTAATTCGCCGTGATATTGTTTCAGGTCCTGTTTAGACAGCCCAGATAAAATCTGCCGCACAACTACCTCGGAATTGAACTGTGAGTCAAAATCGAGGATTTGCATGTTGGCATCAGAAATTTCTCCCCGTCGTGGCTTACCAGTCAGCTTGATTTCCGGAATCCCATCCGTACCGCGAGTGACTTTGCCAGTTGCCGGATCGAATTGATATTCATCGTTCCCTTTTTTCTGAACGATCTGGAGTTCCCAGGTTTCAGTGTGCTTTCCTGTAGGGTCATCTTTCAGAATTGCCAGAGGAAATGCGGGAACCGCAACATTCTCAAAAGGACGAATGCCGACGACGTGATTATCGAGCGAGGCTTCGATCTGTGTTCCTGGAGATCCCAGATTGGTCCGGGTGACTTCAGACAATAGTTCTGCGATAGGGTTATTGAGTCGGCTTGTGTGATCTGTTTTGATTTGCACGCTCAGCGGCTCATGATCGGTTTGTAAGAATCGTCTTTCACCGGTCTCAGCCAAGGGGACTGTTTTCCCAAACAGGAGATTATCACCTGTTGTCAGTTGAATACCGATATGCTGTCCTGCGACCGTATTCAGTTTCAGCGCACGATTGGCCGATGTTTCTGCCCGCTCCATGAGCTTGTTGTAATCCGGTTTTTCCTTGAGTAATTCATCCGCTGCCAGTTCGTGACCTGCTGCTAAAACCGCCGTTTCAACACACGTAGTGACTTCCAAAGTTGCGGCATCCAGCCAGAGTCGATTTACAATCAATGCGATCCCTGCCATGACAACCAGCAGCACTATCGCGGCGAGAGGAGTGATAAGTCCTCGTCGACCGACGTGCTGTGGTTTCGTGATCTGGGTTCGCTGGTAACGTTTCATGGCAGTGAATTTCGGTAATCGTCTCTTTTAGAAATACGGCAGAATTACAGGAAGTGGGTACTGATTCTGTGATCTGTTAACGCCCCGTTGGTCGGTTCTGTGTATAAGAACGTGCCAAGGGGCCTTGCTGCGGATCAGGAAAACTCTGTCTATTCGGAGTACTTTGTGGACTGCTCTGTGCAGAAGGTCCTGCTGCACCGGGAGCACCAGGTGCCTGGCGAATCGGAGCACTGATGGAACCACTGTCACTGTCAGTACCGCCACCTCCCCAGTTAGGATTGAGATATCCGCCTGAGTTGAAGGCACGGTTGCCACCACGATTGAAATTGTTATAGTCGCCAAGCCGAACGCCATTCTTGTCGAACTGGTTAACGCTGCGACTGGAACCGTAATAGCCTTCTACTACAAAGGGTTTGGGAGGTTCTTCCTCTTTTGGTTTTACCGGTGTTTTTAATCCCAGAATTTCAAACAGGGTTACTTTGTCGGCATTGTTGGTTGCGACGCCTCCATTCCCTTTACCTTCGGGAGTATAGCTCATGGTGATATCACCACGATCACGGGCGAGAATCATAATGTTGGCCTGTTCCGGTGTTAATTCGAGAGTCACATTGGTGCCTCGTCGGGAACTGCTGTTTTGTGTGTAGCTACGGTTAATGGCGATGACGCGAACACCTTTGAACAGGGTCAACGTCATTCCGCCATTCAAGCGTTTGTCATTGTTCATGCCGGTAGGGGTCATGTGGACGTCGACATATTCACCCGGTTTAATCAATCCATCAACCAGGTCGACCGATGATTCAAGCGGGACTGAGATGGCGCGCATTCCTGGCTCAACCTCAATCGGTGGCGTCTCACCAGCCGGATAGAGTTGACCGGTCGAAATCGGAGTCGCAGCCGGAATGCGTTCTTTAACGATTCGGCCGACAATGACACGATTCGACGTCATCATTTCCGGTTTCAAATTCTTGATCGCGATTGGTCCCAATCCCAGGTGGTCTTCGGTCACCAGGGTACCTGGCTCCAATTCACTAATCGCCATGGGAATGTTTCGTGTTGCAACCGGCGGTACTTCTTCTTTTCCCGCCAATAATCTTTTTCCGATATAAGCTGCAATCAGTATGCCGAAGACGCCAAACATCAACATTGATACTTTTGCAGGGGTCAGACTTTTCACCGGATCAATCTCCCGTAACTTGATGAAGCAAGGGTTCTACCCGACTTCCAACATTCCCTCCTGTTAACTCGTCGGAGGGCTACACGATTATTTCCAAATCAAACCAGTTGAAATTTACTCTTTAATCATTCTGGTTTCAGAGTACAAATTTTGTCCTTTGATGTTATATCCAATGGGCCAGAGCAGATTGGGGGAAGCCAACGTCATGGGAATGCTGACAGCAACCATGACAATATCTCCCGAATTTTCTCCCAGATCAGCTTTCACGACGGCCCCTTGTCCCAGTTGGGGAGGCAGGATTTTCAATACTTCCTGTTCCACATTATTCTGGGTTACACCCGGTAGTGTTGCCAGGCGAGCACCAATCCGGCTGGCCTCGACAACATCGGCGCGTGCATAAAACAAGAGTGTGAACTCTAAAAGTGCGAACATAACAATACCGAAAATCGGTAAGACCAGGGCCAGTTCCATGCTCAGGAATCCCCTGCGTTTTGCTCGTTTCTGTTTTTTCTGAATTCGTTTTATATTCACAGCAGAAAGACTTTCATCGATTTCCTGGTACTATGAGTTTCTGTAGACAGCGATTACGGCAGTACGATTGATTTAACCAGCATCCATGTGGTCACACTCCACGTCGCCAATACCACGGGAAGTGCAAACGGCATCAGGCCTCGCTTCTGTTTTTGTTCCATGGTTTCCGCTTTGTTTTTATTCTTCTTGCCTTTTACTGTCTTACCAGTAGCCAGATATGTTTCTTTGGTTTTCCTTGCCCCGCGTCTCACGACACTCCAGAACAGAATTACAAATGATCCAACCAGTACAAACAGCGTGCCCACAATCATGACAGCCAGTGTGGCTTTAAAGCCCAGCCAGATAGATAAGGCCCCCATCATTTTGACGTCTCCCGCTGCGCCACTGCCTGCCAGCCAGATCAGGAAAAATGAGCCGAATCCAGCCAGGAAACCCAGACCTCCATACATCAGGCCTTCCCAGCCATTAAAAACGGACTGATAAACAATCCCTAAAACAAAGAAGGGGACTGTCAGGACGTTATAGATTTTTCTGGCTTTGTAATCTGTAATGGCAGCGATGACCGTAAAGATCCCTACGCTAATCGCCATGATATAGAGTGAGAGCTGTGTGAGCGGAAAATCCATTTGTTATCTCTTCAATCAATTTGTCTAGTTAGGAAAATTCTACCGAACAAGGCAGATAAGGTTCTTAGAAAAACAATAATGAACCTGATACTTGGTGTTGAAAATATACCTCATGTTTCCAACCTGATACTTCCAATCTGAAAAAAATCCACACCTTGACTGGCTTCACTGTTTTGAATAAGCAACATCGATCACTGTGATTGATAGAGTTGTTATTATGCTTTGGATACATAGAATCCCGAAAGCCGCTATAATCTGGCTGCAGTTGAATTTGCTGCGATGTGCTGAGCTGTGTTCCGGGAACGTTCCCTATGGATTGCACGTGGGCGTCCCTGCGCAACTGCCTACTATTACTGAGAGTCTGATGCCTCGCAGGCAGAAAACCGTTGGCGTTGCAGTTGTCAGTAAGACAATAAAAGAATAATGAATTCAGGACGTTGACGGTTCACGAGCCGCGACAGGATTCATAGAATGGGTTTAATTCGATTATTCAGCATAATTATGATAGGCGGACGAACTTCCGAGGATTTTCTCTGGTTCCAGGTCCCCTTGCCAAAATGATTTTCTGAATCTGATTTAAATGCTCAGAAGACTGAGTCTGAAATGTGTTTCATGGAAGGTTAAACATTGAATTCCACTGAGTTGATTGACGCCGCCGAAACTGCTGCGCGACTAGGGGCAAAATGCCTGTTGGATTGGGTTGATGAGTTTCGTGTCTCTGAAAAAGGACGATCTGATCTGGTGACAGACGCTGATTTTGCGTCGCAGTCCGCAATTGTAAAGCACATTAGCGAGCTATTCCCCGCGCATCATATGCTGGGTGAAGAAGGTTTGGCCCAAGAAGAGGGGGAATCAGACTATCGCTGGGTTATCGATCCTCTGGATGGTACTTCAAATTATGTACATGGTTTTCCCTATTATTGTGTTTCGATTGGATTAGAGCACGAGGGTGAGCTGATACTGGGTGTTGTATACGATCCAAATCGTGATGAGATGTTCTCAGCCTTTCGTGGGCAGGGAGCGCAGTTGAACGGAAAACCCATTACGACTTCCCGTATCCCGACTCTGGATCAGGCAATGTTAGTCGCCAGTTTGCCCGTTGGTACAACAGGCCAGGATATTGCCGTTGACCGATTCTTGCGGGTCTTGCCCGAAGCACAGACACTGCAGAGGACGGGGTCGGCAGCGCTCAATCTGTGCTACGTTTCAGTAGGACGAATTGAGGGATATTGGTCCAGTAATTTAAAACCCTGGGACATGGCAGCCGGAGTCCTCATTTGCAGAGAGGCGGGAGGGGCGGTGACATCCATTGAAGATGCCTCATTTTCAATTGAAACGCCCAGTATATTGGCAACAAATGGAACAAATATTCATTCAGAATTGCAAACGTTGTTAACCGGACCGCTTTTTTAGTCAGCTTTGAAATTCCTTCTTTAATGTGCCCGAAAAGCGACGTATGATATAGGGACCCAAATGCATTCTTTTTGTATGCAGTGTTGATACGCGTGAACACTGTTTGTGGAATGTGTTTCGATCAGGCAAGTGGAAGAATTCCTCAGTTGTGGAACCGATTTAGCTCCTTCCAGGTCAATGAGTTAAATTGATTTCAAGTTTTCCGGTTCCCGCAATATGGGATCAAATTGCGATTATGTCACATCTTACTCGTTTCGTTTTAGTCTCTTGGGGACTGCCTTTGCTGTTGTTCTTCTGCGTGGAACGTATGTCTGACAACGTTTACGCACAACAACAGCCAGGCGATCGAGCCAGTAATAAGCAGGACGAACGCAAAGCCAATTTCGGGGCCCGGCTCCTTAATTCTGCCAGTCAACCCAAACGCGGAACCGAGCCAAAAAAAAACGATTCAAGTTCAGACGCTTCCAGGTCAGTTGCAGAGGGTTCGTCCAAAACACCAGATCAACAGGGAGTCTATTTTAAAGGAGCCGACGGCCAATATATTCCTCTTCCCAATCTCAATCTCGATCAGATTCTCGAATATCTGAAACAGAAGCAGACGACTCAGGTAGAACAGTCGCCCGAGTATGCGGTTTCTTCCATTTCACTCACTGGTACCATTAAAGAAGATCGCGCCATTCTTGATGCACGCATTGTCGTGTTGATTAACGAAGAAAATAAATGGATCCGTGTCCCTTTAAAATTAAACGAATCGATCTTCTTGAAGACCAGTTATTCCGGTACAGGCGAATCGAGCCCGGGTGGTTTTAATCGTACCGATGGCTATCTCTGGTGGTTTCGTGGAAAAGGGACGCATGAACTGAATCTAACTTTAAGCATTTCACTCAAACAGCAATTACCTTCACGGCGTCTGCAGTTAGTGCTGCCGCAAACCGCCGTAAGTAATTTACAGTTAACTGTCCCATTGCCCCAAATCAGTCTGGAAGTTCCCAGTGGAGTCGCAGTTTCGAAAAAGGCAGTTTCCGAAGACCAGAGTCGGGTAGAACTGTTCGGGCTGGGAGAACAGCTGGATCTTTCATGGCAGCCGATTCCTGACGAGAAGAAAGTCGAAACAGTATTGCAGGTCGAGACACTGATCACGACCGATTTTACCTCAGACTCGGTTTTACTCAACGCGAACCAGTCAATCAAAGCATTGACGGGCAGTCTTCAGACAATCCAGGTTCAGTTACCCAAGGCTTTTCGGTTATTAGATGTGAAGTGCGACGGTTATAAGAGCCATCAGGTGACGAAAGACAATCAGGTAGACGTCTCCCTGATTGAACCCACAGTGGGACCAATTGAATTACAGTGGACTCTGGAGACGGAGTTTCCTGAACAGACCGGCCACTTTCTGATTGACGGCTTTGATGTGAATCGCGCCAAGCGGCAAACAGGTTTGATTGATATTCAGACACTGGATGGCTATCGCATTTTTCGCACTGAAGGGCAGAATCGGTCTGTCTATCAAATCAAAGCCAACCAGAAAGACTTGGATAGCTCATATCGCTTTCTGAAACAACCCTTTCAACTGCCTCTGAATATTGAGCGAGTCAAACCTTACTTCTCCGCCAAACCGTTTTACCTGGTTCAGATGTTTGGGAACCGGGCAGAACTGGAAGCCCGCGTGAAAATTAATGTATTTCAAGGTACGCTGGATCAAATCTCGTTCAATTGGCCGCAGCGGAAAGAAGAAGGCTGGGAACTGGAATTACTGCAGGAACCTTCTTTGGCGGAAGCGATTGAAGTTGATCAGTCTCAGCCGGACAGAATTAACATTAATCTGCTGAAACGCTCCAAGGGAGAATTCGAAATATCATTCCGTGCCCGGCGCCCTGTGATTGCAGACCAGGAACCATTCAATTTTACGCTCCCTGAAATCAAAGCACCCAGCCTGTCAGCCACATCACTGGTACTTGCCAATGATACTAACGTCGTCACCGATCTGACCCCCTCGCCGAAAACACAGGTTCTGTCAACTCCTCTGGTACAACTGGATCAGTTCAAACTACCGGGGGATGTTCAGATTTCGCGAAAGGATATGTTCCAAATCCAACCGGGAGCCAATGATTTTTCGGCTGTGGTTTCGATTCATAGCCAGGAAATCACAGCCACCAGCACAGCCTTGTTAGAAATTGACGGTTCTGAAACGCGGGTTGAGCAGGAAATACAGTACCAAATTGAGTACGAACCACTTTCCGAAGTTCGCTTACTGGTGCCGTTGTCGTTGAAAAATCGTGTCAATTTTTATCTGGATGATGAGCAAAACCCGCTTGTACCAACATGGACTTCGGACGAAACAGATCCGATCCAGAATGCCCGGCTTTCTCTGCGCAGCAAAAAACTGGGATCAGTAAAAATTACAGCAGTCTATTTATTGCCACAAACTTCTCAATCCGAAATATTTGTTCCGTTGATCCGTTCTGACGATGTGGCATTTTCAGAAAGCCAGTTTGAGCTTTCCATGATGAACGATGAAGATGCTCAGTCGCTCGAAGTTGAAAGTATGGATGCGGCCTGGCAGCAACAGTTGGCCATGAACAATATTGCGTTCTGGCGCGCTGTGGATCCGAAAGCAGATATTCATCTCATATTCAAAAAAAGCGAATCAGGATCTCTTTTGTCGTATTCGATCAGTCAGGCATGGATTGATTGCAGTATCGACTTGGCTGGCTCCTATCTGGCACGCGCTCAATATCAGTTTCCAGTTTCGCCTCGAACGCTTTCGTTCCGCATGCCGGAAAACTCAGGAATCAAAATCGATGAGATCTGGTGGAACGATCAGCGGGTCACGGCCAGTCTACTTCAGGGCAGCGCTCAGGAATACCAGCTCAGCTTGCCAGTGGTGAAAGGGAACGAGGCAGCTTCGAATATCCTGACGATTGATTATGGTTCCACTAAACATCAGCGTGATTCTCAATTCAGCTCATTGAGAGTTAGTGCAGCTGAATTTTCAGATAATCTCTGGGTAGAAAAGACCATGTGGAAAATCAATCTGCCCAATAACGAACATCTCTTTACGATTCCGCGCGGGTTCACTCCTCAATTTCGCTGGGAGCATCAGGGGGTCTTCTGGTCTCGGCTGTTTTCAGGTCAGAAAGGAATTCCTGTCGCCATGAAAAATACGCCCCCCCAACGGATTGATTTTCCGGGAGTGAATGACTATCAATTCTATCGGATCGGGCCGGCATCTTCGTTGCAGTTTCATTCACTTTCACGTTCGATGATTGTGTTTATTGGAGCCGGGACTGCTTTGTTGCTGGGATTTCTTTTAATGAGTATTTCAGTCCTCAGAAGCGCCTTGGTACTGCTGGTTATGATGACCGCCGTTTCCGCTGTCGCTCTGTGGTATGCTGCTCCGGTGGAAGTACTATTGCAGCCTGCGGTATTCGGATTACTTCTGGCAGTTGTCGCGGCACTGATTAATGGGACGTCACGAAAGCGACGAGAATCTAAACTGTTGACGCTCTCCGCACCGAGTGACTTTATACCTCCGCCTTCTTACTCAGAACGCATTCGACCTTCGGAAGTCGATCCAGAAGACATTACGGCTGTCAGACCTGGTTCTGAAGTTGTTGATAACCCCGTCTCATCATCAGAAGCCGGGGCCAACAGATGAGAGTGACTCCGAAATTCAAATGGCTGCCGAGTACCACCTTTAATGCGATCTATTTGATGATCGTCGGAATCTCCTGTTGCTTGATCTCAGGGAGTCTGTCAGCTGCTGAAAACGGTACGTTTAATCTTTCTCCCTCATTACGAATCAAAGAAGTCACTGTTTCTGGTCGCGATACGTCTCAATGGCCTGAAGGGAACTGGTATCCCGTCCCTTTAAAGAAATATCAGTCTCTGAAAAATGCCGCTCTGTTAAAAAAAAACACTCCTCCAAATTCCTGGATTCAGGATGCTAACTACATAGCAACGCTCAAGGGTGATCACCTCATCGATGGTCGTCTGGAATATGTTCTGCATTGTTCCCGGAATGAGCCGGGTTTTATTGATCTGTCAAAACTGAATTTGGCGATTCATGAATTGAAGTGGGGTAAGCAGGATGCTGTCTGGGGGGTAGCTCCGGATCAACAGACACTGCTGCTCGTTGATCATTTTGGCGAGTCGCTAAAGGGGCAATGGAGTCTGAAAGGCAGACAACTGCCTCAACGAACAGAATTTTCTTTTAAACTACCTGAAACGGTGGTCTCACGTGTTCAGCTCAATGTTCCTCGGGGAATGATGCTGACAACGTCGGTCGGTTATGTTTTAGGGCCATCAAAATCCGATCTGCCCGAGTATGACTTATGGCAGATTGAACTTGGCGGACAGTCTGAATTTCAAGCCATCATTTACCAGAGCGAGCGACAGAAACAGACACCTACGCAAATTCTGTATCATCAATTTGCACAGGTTGGCATCCGGGAAGATGGTTTAAGGCTTCGGGAAGACTTTCAGATTGAAGTCCTGAATCAACCCGTTCAAAAACTGGAATTTGAAGCACCTGCAGAATATGAAATTTATTCTGTGACTCTAGGCAATGACCTGGCTTTACCATTTGAGGTGAAGCAGCGGAAAGGTCAGAATCTGGTTACTGTGGATCTCATTGATCCTCTACTGGGAATCAGTCGTCCCTTATCGGTTCGTGCATTGGCTTCGTCGTCTTTAGAGGGGAATGTGACCGTTCCGCGACTGAAATTAAAACAAGCCCACTTTTTGGGAGGAACGGTGCATCTTGATATTTCTGCACCATTACAGACACACGCCATCACTTCGACGGATTTGCGCCAGACGGGGGTGCTGATTCAAGAGGAACAGGGAGAAGCATACGACTTTAAGCAATATACTCCTGATGCACGTTTGCAGTATCGCCTGGCCTTACCGGATCTGAATCTTTCTGCCAGAGTTCATAGTGTGATTCAAGTTGAAGATAAAGTCTGGAATTTAAAATCACGAATTCATTGGGCTTCGGCTGCAGGTACAACTTATCGTCTGGAAGCGATGATTCCGGCAGGCTGGGAGATCACGCAGGTCAACAGTCTGGTTGCTGAGAAAAATTCCGGTGATCTGGTCTGGGATGTGGAACAGAGCGGCCGGCAACAGAAGTTGAGTGTCCGACTTCCGATTTCCGTTTCGCCTGAAACTCCTTATTCACTTGAGATTCAGGCCAAGAGACTGGTTCCGGTTTTAAAACGGCCTATCGATTTGTTTGGTGTGCGGCCGTTAGGCTGTGACAATGTCGATCGGATTTTAGAATTAGCTACCAGTTCGGAAGTCGGCTTACTGTTTGATCCAGACAAAGAAGTAGAAGAACTTGCAGTAAGCGAGCTTCCGAAAAACTGGGACTTTCCGGTGGCAGATTCAAATGTGTCTCGATATTTTCACCTTTCCCCTTACTCTGGTGCAAGATGGGGGGCGCTGAATCTTTCGAAAATGGAACAGACACTTCAAGTTGTCGCCAGTACGTTTATTACAATCAATGACGACCGAATTCAGGAAAATTTTATTTTGAATTGTGTCCCTGCCAGAGGAGGGATTCAACGGGTGCTCGTCTATCTTTCGGAAGCAGGCGAACCCGTGGAATGGTCGCTGCCTTCCGGAAGTGGCTTGCAGTCAAAACTTTCCACTCGCAAACTACCGGTTTCGGAACATCAGAACTGGGAGCTTCCCCATTCAGGCGAACTTTGGGAGTTGACCTTTTCGGCACCTGTTTTCAGGGAAATCGAAATTCGCGGAGAACGCCGTCGGCCTTTCCAGAAAAACTTGAGAGCATCACTGGCGTATACTCCCCAGGCAAAGCCAATTCGTAGTGTGGTCCGCATTTTGAATTCCAATGAATTGAATCTGCGTATCCAGACAGAAGGTCTGTCGGCAACGTCTGATTCCGCAAGTAGCACGCGACTGAAGCGCAGCCAGCGAAACTATGAGTGGGATTACGAACATCCTTCTGGTTCATTAACGATCACGCGCGCATCTGATCTTTCCGGTACTGGTTTAGAACAAGGCGTGGCAACGATTATTGTTGATACAAAGTTCGGTCACGGAAATGGAGAGCCTGATGTGCATCAGGCAACGATTGAGCTCGATTTATCAAAAACATTTGATGATAAAGTATTGTTTCATTTCCCGGCTGAAGTGAAACTGATTTCAACAGCAGTCAACCAACAACGTGTGACCCCGATCGAAGCAGAAAACCATTTTCTGGTTCCTCTCTTCGATCAATTAGACTCTTATCGAATTACGATTCAGTATCAAACTGCATCAGTGTCCGACGATCTGAGCGTGACACGCCAGATCCCATTTCCTCAAATCAATCAGCGGGTTCTGGAAACAGACTGGAATTTCTCACTACCGGAAGGGATGAGTCTGTTAAGCGGTCCTGAAGATATGGTCTTGCAGCAGGCAATTCCTACAGGAACACTGACGCGCCGATTCTTTGGGGTGCTGGGGAAAGACCAGAACTCTGCTGAAAGTGCTGAATCCCGCTGGAATGCCATCGTATTGTTTCCGGTGAAGTATGGTACTCTGAAAACTTCCAACACATATCAGGCGAAAGTCGTCTCCTGGATAGTTTTACTGTCGACTATCATTGTCGGACTCTTTTTGAGAATCTTACGTGTTGGAATACGGGACAAGCTCTGTATTATATTGGCGCTGGTCTCACTGGCTCTGGCCTGGATCTTTCCGTTGCCATTAGCACAAATTGCAGGCAGTTGCTTCACGGGGATTTTAATCGCGATGTTAATCCCCCGCCGGTTCCTTCGGCAGGAAAAAATAACACAAATCGAGGATCAAAGCACAAAAGCATATCAACAACCGACCTCTTCGATCTACTCTGCGGCCCGTATGATCCTGTTGGGGGTACTTTGTTTTTCTACTACTGGATACGCGCAAAAATTACCCGCGCCGGTTCTGACATCCAGTGCGACTCAATCAAAGAAGCTCAGAACGGAAATGGTCCTTCTGCCTGACACGTCAGGTTCAACGGCAGAGTCGTTTGCCTATCTCACACCTGACTTACTTCAGGAACTGGAAACGCTGGCTGCTAATACACTGCAGCCGGAATATCTGATTTCTTCAGCCCACTATGATAGTGAGATTCTCGATAACCAGTTACTGACTGTGAAGGCGACCTTTCGGGTCAAGGTCCCGATAGAAAAAGAATTTGCGACAATTCAACTGCCTGTCAGCGGTGGAAATTTAAGTGGACCAGATTCCTGTCGGGTCGACGGGAATATCGTCCCGGTTTTACTGGGCTCAAATGGACAAGGCATCCTGGTGAATGTCACAAATCAGCGATCAGGTTTAGCTAAGTCCTCTTCCAGACCGGACGGACCGATTGAAGCGAGAAAACCACAATTGCCGTTTTCTTATCAGGATCATCAGATCGAGTTGATCTTGCATCCGGCAGTGAAATTCGGTCCTACCAGTGGGCAATTCGAAATAGGTATTCCTCCTGTCGCGATAAATCAGTTTACATTTCAATGCAATGATCCCATGCACTTGATCGAACTCACTGAGACGACCGGTGTTTCCAAATATCAGTTGGCTGGAAAAAAACAGTTTTCGTCTTTCCTGAAAGAGAATCCCATACTTAAGGTCAAGTGGCTGACCAGCGAGGACTCAGAAACAACCCCCTTGAATCTCGAAGCAACGGTTTTAACCAAAGCCGAAGTTTCTCCTTCGTTGATCCGGATGGAAGTCCAGGTGAATTACACGGTGCTGAGTGGAAAAGTTGACGTTCTGTTTTGGAAGTTTCCTGCGGGAGCGATCTTGCGAAGTGTGAAGTCTGCTGGAATAACTGTGGTTCCTACAATCAATTCGATTGAGCAGGGGGCGAGTAAAGAGTTGCTGTTGGAGTTGTCAGAGTCTAAAACGGGCGAATTCATGATTGACGCCACTTTCGATTTGCCGGCGAACGATCCATTGACAGCAGTAAAAATATTACCTGTTGATTTCGGTTCTGCGAAGCAGAATCCCCAGTCGACAACGGTTACGGTAGTGTCACACCAAATCGGCGTGAGTGCTGGTCCTGAGTTTGAAATTGAACCGGTGGGAACGCTCCCCGAAGGGGTTCTGTCAATTTCTTCCAAGATATCTGGTAAACAAATCGATGACAGTATCTTAAAGTCATCTGCTTTACTATTTCAGGTTACTCAGCCCGCTCCCATTTCGCTGGTTCTCAGGCCCAAAAATCCAAAACGGTCAGCAAGAATCAATCAGACCATCGTGGTGAATCGGAAGAATATTGATTGGACTTTTGCTGCAGAATTACGAATCAGTCAGGCACCCGCATTTCGGCACACCATTATTGTTCCGCAAGGTTTTCGAATTGAATCACTGTCGGTCAAAGAAGAAGATGTGGAGAGGTTGGCCCACTGGCATCGCATTGGAAATCGAATCACGCTGTTTTTGAAAAATAAAACGTCAGGCCTGCAGGATATCACTCTCAAGGGATGGCTACCGATCCGAAAGCTGGGCAGTCTGAAAATACCAGGCATTCAACTGCAGGGAGTAGAAATTGAAGAATCTCTGTTAAGCTTATACAATAAGCCGCAACTCGAAGTGCAGTTAACGTCGCCGCAGTTCCGCCGAATTGAAGACAATTCTTCGCAGTCCGTGATCGCCGATCACTTTTCGTTCGTTGGGCGATTTCAGAAAACTGATTCTACTGATCAGCCAATTTCACTCTTGGTCAAGTTGCAAAAATCCGCGATCACCGTTGATACACTGACAATCATCAACTCGGTAGAAGACCAGCAGATTGAGGTAACGCAATCATTGCGTTTCACCTTGCCGGCTGCTGAAAAGAAAAAACTAAAATTGCTGATTCCGGCAGAGTATGGGAATGAGTATTCGATCGACGGAATGCCATTTGAAATTCAGGATAAAATGCCCGATGGATTGCAACGGGTTGAGTTACAGCCAACAGCTGCTGTTATGAAGGAAAATACTGTCACGGTCAGAGCTACGTTCTTGAAGCCAGCCAGCGAACTGATAGTCGTTCCCGTGACTCTGGAAAATTCACACATTCAAAATAACTACCTTCTGCTTTCAACAACACTGGACTTTCAGTTAACAGACAAAAAGCCCAGCCAAACCGTTTTGCCTGACAAAATACCATCCTGGGTACAGGCTCGCTGTGATGCGTCGTCTAATCTCGACTGCAGTCGTGTCTATACGGCTTCTCATTTGCCCTGGAAATTGAGTACGGCTTCGCGGAGTGCTGGCGTAGCGAATGAAGAGTTTATTCCTTATCTTGAAACGGAAATTATTTTAAGCAATGAAGGGACCGTTCATGGATTAACCCAAATTAAGTTATTTAATCAAAACAGTCGTGTGCTAAATCTGGACTGGCCCGAAAAATCAAAGTTGATGGCGGTGCTGATTAACGGTGAAATTGATAGCTCTCTCAAACCGGAATCCGGAAAACTGGTGGTTCCTTTAAACGGGGGGCCGCAATTTGATGAAATTACTTTGTTCTGGGAATCTTATCAGGTCGATCACCAGTTTTTCCTGGAGAAAGCGCAGTTGCAAATCCCGCAGCCGAACAATTTTTCGTTTGATAAAAATCTGATCAAAATCATTGCGTCCGATAGCCATCGAATGTTCCTTTCAAATTACGTAACTCCGTTTACTTATTTTGCAGACAAGCTGGATGAACAACTCAAAATTGCGGAACTCGAGCTTGAAATGGGAGAAGAAAACCGTCTTTCGCGATCCACGTGGGATGTCATCACGAAAGAGTTCGCGAAATTGGAATTGATCGTGGCAGAACCTGTTGAGAACGGCCAGGGGATCAGTGAAGAGCTGAATCGATTCGACGATTTAAAAGAACGCGTTTTCGATATAAAACAAGATCTCTATCTCGATGAAGAACCAGATCAAAAAGCACTTTCTTTCGTGCATCAGTTTCAACAAAAATTAGGACCAGTGCCCCTGCAAAAAGTGCGTTATTATTCCAGTTCCGGAGATTCAAAAACTGATTCTGGTACTTTGCTGGCTTGGATTATCCCAAAATTATATCTGGACGTTGTACTGGCCGGTTTCTGTCTGATCATCCTGCTGCCGATTCTGGGCAGATGTGTGCAATCCCGGTCTGCTGATTGGCTGGATACTCAGCCAGCGATTGGGTTGATTGCTTTAGGCATCCTCTGGATGTTATTTTTAACACCTCAATATCTGGGGCTGGCATTCATTGCTCTTGCTATTATGGTTGTATTCAAAAATAGGCAATCCGATTCTGCAAGCGCAAATCTGCCGATACCAAACTCTCCTGGCACTCATAGTGCGGTAGAGTAATCTGTCTTCCCCAGAAAGAGCAGAGACATTCAGGTTCAAGTCACTGGTGATTCTTAATATCGGCTGAAGCCAATTTCAAACGGAGCGAACTAAATTCGATCCAGACTGTCTGCCCAGCGACCCATTTCTTTTAAATTTGGCTGTTTCAGATATTGCCCGGGTTGTCTGTCGTCCTTAAGCAGCTGGAAGACAGTCGGGTAATTCATTTTTCGAATCGCCTCGATCTTAGGCTGCAATAACTGATTCAAAGGGTTATTGGCATTCAGCACAAAGTACAGGCTCAGTGGAAAATCGGGGTCGGTTTCAGGAGGTCTGTCTTGCAGGGAAGCATCGGAAACGGCGACACCACGAAACAGGTCTCGATATTTAAATGCCAGATGGAATACAAATTCGGCACCGTTAGCATGGCTGACAAGAAAGATGCGTTTCGTATCAATCGCATATCGTGTTTGCATAGATTCGACCACTTCCTTGACGAATTCCGCTTCATCACGATTCCAGCGAATGACATCTTGTGCGGCAGGTCCCACAATGATGATTCCACGTTGTTCGCAGATACTTTTCCATTCCTTGGAAATCGTGGATTCCATAGTGTTCCCCGGAGGATGGATCCAGACCATCAAGCCATATTCGTAGTTGGGATCATAGTTTTCAGGAACGTACGCCCAGAAACTCTGCTCGTTGCCGGGAAGCTGATCTTTAAAGTGTCCTATTTTGATCTTTTCCTGCTTGTTTTCTTCAGCTGTTCGCGATGGTTGCGCCTGGGATGGCAGCGATGACTCTACTGAGTTGGGCGTTGACTGTAATTTCACATTGAGGGTCAACGGTTTTTGATTTCTGGAAATCAGCAGCGTGGCAGGCTCGCCGGGGCGCAAGTGATTGACCATCAATGCCAGTGCTTCCGCGGATGTCACTTTTTGTTGGTTGAACTCCAGAATCCGGTCTTTGGGTTTCAGGCCTGCTTCCGCAGCTGCTGACTTGGAAAAGACAAATCGCACACCTACTCCTGGTTCTGTTTGTGTTTTTGATTCACGGAGCGGAAGAATACCGAGAGACCCTGATTCAAACGGGACCAGTTTTTCAACCAGTGTGGCTTTAAACGTCAATGGTTTTTGGGCACCCTCTCTGGTTACGGTCAGACTAACTGATTCACCGGCATATTTGCTCATCAGAACCTGTTTGACTTCAGAGTGCATGTTGACGGGTTTACCATCCAGTCTGGTCAGGGTATCCCCTGACTTTATTCCGGCGGCCTGTGCCGGGCTTCCATAGCGTACCCGATCCAGTTTCATGTTGTTCGATAGATCCCCTTTTCCAGTCATCGTGATGCCTAATAATCCTGGATGCAGATCTTTTCCAGTATTCAAGCGGGGAATGATATTTAGCACGTCATACATAGGAATCGCAAAACCGATTCCCGAGTCATACCACTCAACGCCAGCGGTTTCTCCTGTGGCACCCGGTGAAAGCGGGACCAGAATTCCCATCAGGCGGCCATTGATATCTACCAGGGGGCCCCCATAATTAATCGGCGAAATCTTGGCATCTGTCTGAATGGCTTTGCCCCAGATTCGTTCCAGAGCACTGACAATTCCCACGGAGATACTAGGCTGATCCAGATCGAATGTTCGTCCCAGTGCAATAGACCACAGACCTACCTGAAGTTCGTTTTCCGAGACTGCTAAAGGCACGGGCAGATTTTGTGATTCGATTTTTAACAGCGTTAGCATTTTCAAATGATCAGTGGCAACAACCTGTGCCGGAAAACGGCGCCGATCCGGTAGTGTCACCAGAATCGAGGATGGTTTGCCGATGAAATTGAACGCACTGGAAATGATCAGGCCATCGCGACTGACAATCACACCTGATGTGGGTCCGGTACCGGTTAAGATTTTTCCGACTCGTTCCTGACCGCCGACGGTTTCAATTCTGACAATGGACGGATTTACAAAGGCAGCTGCCTGTTTAAAGGCGCGTTCTTCCAATGATTCCAGATCTGGGGTTGGCGGCTGAGCCTGTGCAGAATGAATGCAGGGCAGGCACAGTGCAAAAATGAGCATGGAGATATTTCGAATGTATGTCATAATATTCAGGCTGTGAAAGGTTATTTCTTCTCGGGAGGGACCTGGAATTCGACGGACACCAGTTGATTGTTCCGGCGCACAACCAAACGCAGCAGGTCGCCAGACTCAAGTCTTCCCAATTCCGTTTTTAATGTTTTACATGATTTGATCAGCTCATCGTTTACAAATACAACGAGATCGTCAGGCTGCAGGCCCGCTTTAGCAACGAAGGAATCGGGCAACACACTATCGATATACGCCGGGGTTCGATACAGCACGTCCGGTACCATCACCAGCCCAAAATCGACGGGGCGGTAGCGTTCTGGTGCTGTTCTTTTGGGCTTGTCTTGATCTTCGCTGGATTCAAATTTGCCACTGATTATCTGTTCGATACTTTTTCTGAGTACGTCAATTGGTAGGGAATAGTTGACCCAGGTATTGGTTTTCGCATTGCGAACCTGCTTGCCGATCATTCCCAGGAGTTTGCCATCATAAGTTAAAATGGCTCCCCCGGCAGCACCCGGATTATTGGTAATTGCATCGACAACATATACGTCACCTGTGTAGGAAAGTTCAAAGGCACCCCGTCTTCGCGGTAAATTAGTGCGTGCTTCAATTACGCCATGCAGAACGGAAACCGGTTCGTCCCCGGTTGCGACACGAAACATGTTACTGAAACCTAAAATTCGTGTGCCGGGACCAGCGATGGCTTTTTCATGATAATCGAAATAGGGGAGATTGAGTTCTCGGTCCGATTTCAATTTGATAATGGCCAGATCCAGATGAGGTTCCGCACCTAAGACTTCTGCGTCAAACTTTCGTCCATCGTGCAATACCACAGACAGGCGATCCGTATCAAGGACAGGACTCCAGATGGTGGCGATATGCCCCTCGGGAGAGACTAGAAAACCGGTACTGTAACCGTACAGGTTCTTCACGCCGCCGGCACCAAAGATTTTGACTAACCGAGGCAGAGCATACTTGATCGTTGATTGTGACGAGGCCTGCGCAGTCAATGGGACCGCCAAAAGAGAACCGGTCAGGCACAAACACACGAAAACGAATTTGACAGTATTCTGTTTAATCACTGAGGATCAACCTTCATCACAAAGATTTGCTACTTCTTGGGGGTATCCAGGGTATCTAGCTTTAGACGTTCAATATTTAATTTCATCACAGGTCGGTTTCCGTAGAGAATATCGAGTTCACCCGGAAACTTTTGGCCGTTGAGAGTTTGAAACTGCTCAAAGCGAATTGAGCAGACTTCCGAATTCTCGGTGAGATAAAAATCAAACCCCCGCAGAACCAGATTTGATTTATTAAAGTACCAGCGGGAAATTGTTCCGGTCTGGGTCGCAACCAACACATCGACCAGTTCATTTTTTCCATCCAGGCGTTCGCTACCCAGATAATAAAAGTCAGTAAAGCGTTCGCTCTGCCCGGACAACAGTAGTCTGAAGTGATGTAACGCCGCGAGTAACCCACCCGTTCCCGGTGGTTCATCTACAAAAATTCCTGTCTCCAGTGATTGCAGAAAGACGTCATTGCCGATTTCAAAGCCGATGCCTTTATCGGCCAGGGTGAGTGTGAATTCACTGCCGTTTCCCTGTTTTCCTGTCAGCGACCAGGTTCCTTTACGATCAGAAAAATTGCTAGTGGTGTTTAAAGCCTGCAGTAATCGATCTTGTTGCTGCTGATTAAAGTAGTAATTCGCAAATCCGGTTTTGGGAACATAAAGGTGCTTGTGTTTTTCTGGTGGCGCAGGGGCCGGCTTCTCATGAGGGTTGGGCATCTGTGGATGCTTTTCTTCGCCGGGACGTGAAGGTTTTGCAGGATGTTTTTTCTTTTGCCCGGCCTGTTCCTGTAATTCCGCTGCGGTATGCAATGCCTGCAGCCGCACATAGATAGTGTTCTTTTTCTCATCCCGCCGATACACGAGTGGCAGAGTCCAGCCTGCGGGGTAAATGCCGAGTATGTTTTTGAATTGATTGACACTTCGAATCGGTCGTCCGGCAAAGGAGACAATTTCATCACCGAGCCGCAGTCCTTTGCGATAGGCGTCTGAATCTTCCAAAATATCGGCAACGTCAATTGTGGAATCAAGGCTGGTTGTCACGGTTGCGCCGAGGGAAGCGTGGTCAACAATCCGTCCGCTCTTTAAATGATCCCAAAAGTGTTTGATTTGGTTAATGGAGATAGCGTAACCGGCTCCCGAATTGACGCGGCCTCGTTTTTCAAACGAACCACGCCCGTTAATTCCGATTAGTTCCCCGCGAGCATTGAACAGGGGACCTCCTGAGTTACCCGGATTGATTGAAGAATCGACCTGAATGCAGTCGGTGTATTCCAGAAACGTTCCCGCGGGATATTGATAGCGATGAACCCCACTAACGATTCCATAAGTAATTGTTGGCTGAAAATCGGTGGCTAATAAAAATGGATTTCCCATGGCATAGGCCCAGTCACCCACCTGGACTGTGTCGCTATTTCCCAGTTTGGCAACGGGAAAATCGGTCCGTCCGAGTAATTTGATCAGTGCCACATCGCCGGTAGGATCAATACTGACAATCACAGCGTCATAGAGTTTGCCATCGTTCAGCCCACACTTCATGAAGTTGCCTGCGCCCGCGACAACGTGAAAGTTGGTTAAAGCGTAGCCGTCCGGTGTCACCAGAACGCCGGAGCCACCTCCCGCACCCTCAGCGCCAAAGATCGCGACAACAGAAGGGGAGACTGCTTTGATAACATCGATGCGTTGTTTTTGTGCTGCCAGAACAGCAGGATCTACTGATGAGACTTCTGCAAAGGCAGGTAAGCTCAGAAGCATGCTGATGAGGAGCGTAGCATAGAAGAGATATCTCTGCATTTAATTACCTTTAAACTTCAATCATAGAACAGTCGGTCATGCTTCTTCCACGTGAAGAGAAATCCGCTTGCTGCTGAGTCTGATTACTTAATTAAGCGTGCCTCACAGAGATCAAGGTGATCACAGATCTCCAGATTGTCACCAAAATCTACTAAGATTTCAAAATCGCGCACGCCGCGAACATCCAGGTTTAATTCAATTGGTGGGTCAGAGCTCCGCACGTTTCCGGAGTAGAGCGTTCGCCCATTACCTTTAATTTCAACATACACAAATCCAATACCGGGAACGGAATCATCGATTCCCATGATTGCCCGAAAATTACGATATTCTTCTTTGACTCGATATTGCAGAAGCGTTTTCGAGTGAATGTAAAGCCCACGTGCGTATTCTTTCCCGTCCAGTCGGAGAGGACCTCCGTCGCGGTGTTTGTCTTTACGATACTTCCAGATGGTATCAAAGAACGGCGTGTATTCGATATTGCGGGGTTCCAGATCGGAAAGAAACCGCACTTTACCCTGGCTAAAGTCCAGATTGGCAATCGATGGGGGAGTAAATTGCGCTCGCGCACCACTTTGTAGAGTGGCTTCGAATTCGGTGCCTGAATAGGTGATTGAGGAAGCATGAATCAGACCGCCACTGGTTAAGTGAATGGAGCAAAAGGGGGGCGTGTTCGAAGCGGGTTGCCGAAAGTAAATGATACCGAAGACGCGTTTGCGATTGACGGCGACTTCATCGTCGCCTGTGAAAAATTGAATCTTGTCATCGGTTATTGAGCCAACAACACCATCAATAAAATCGAGCACATTCTCCTTCTGAACGACGAGCAGGTCTTTATTGCTCTTGCCGTTCAGGAGTTTTTCCCACGACGCATTTATATTGGAATTCAACGTACCAAAGCGGATTGAAGAGACTTGATTTGTGGGCAGGATCAGCGTGCCTGTTTGGTCACCACTGACTTTAATCTGCCGAGTATTGCTCTGCAGCGACTGAACGGGAAATCTTGATCCATCTATTAATCGAATCGTTAACGGTGCTTCCAGGCTGCGTTGATATCGGTTTTTGGGAAAACGCACATTCAGAGTTTCTGAAAGCGGATATGTTTTCGATGCGTCTTCCTGTTTGAGATTGATGACTGTTTCGTTCAAAGACTGCAGATTCCCTGAAACAGACGGTCCACTGAGTGAAGTCACTTCGACTTCTGGTGAAACCGCCAGCAGCATGGTTAATGAAATACAAAACAGGGAATGCATAAAAAACTCTCCAGGAACTAAAGTTGGCAAGTAAATTATTTATTGGTATTTGCTTTTTGGGTTGCCAGCTTTTTGAAATATTTTTCAATGGCTTTGCGATAGTGAGAGGGGAAATTACGGTTGATAATATTTTTAGCCGAAGCCTGTTTTTTAGGAGGGAGCTGTCCCCAGCCACCACTATTGGATAACTTTTTCTTATCAACTTCCCCGGGCGCGATCTGACCTTTCACACGGCTCTCATCTGCGCCTCCATTAGGCGAACTTGAACTCCCTGCGCCAGCTCCAGAAGACGAACTGTTTTTGGCCTGGTCTTCCATTTTTTTGATCAGTTTGTCCAGAGATGCTATGATGTCGTCTTCGACCTTCTGAACCTTTTCACCAGAGTTTCCCAGATCGAGCCGACGTTCGACGTCACTCATCTTACGTGAGATTTCGTCCAGACTTTCCTCTTTCAGAGTTTCAAGATCCGCCTGCATCAGCACTGCCACCTGTGTGTAGCGTTCGGGGACGCTTTCAGTATGGTTCAGCAACTGATCCAGAGTTTTTTCGCAGGCTTCCTTCTGTAATAAATGATGTTCACAGGCTGCTTTGAAAAACAGATAACCGGCGGGGTCAATCAGGGTATCTGGCTTGATGGTATTAAAGATTGTCAGAGCATGATCAACCATTCGAAATTGCGTCAAGTTGCGTGCCACATAATAGCGGACGTTAGTCAGGTAAATCGTATCTGCCTCTCCTTCGCTTAATATCGGAGGACTGGAAAGCACCGGGAGTAGATTGGAAAGTTGATAGTCTTTGATTAACTGTTTTGCTTCCGGGTTCACATTAGAAAACACCTCTAATGCGAGAGTCAGTTTTTCTTCCGCAGTGAGTGGGGACTCCAGTTTTACCAGCAGAGTGGCGATCGTTTTTAACTGGGCTGGGTTTTTGACCTTTTGTTCCGCGACCCAGCTTTGCAATTGCAGCTTCAGGTCAACACCCGATGGTGCTGCCAGGAGCGCAACTGGTTCGGCTTTTTTTACCGCTGGTTCTTTAAGCGGAATCGGGACGGGGATCGGCTCCTGTCCGAACACAGAAACGGAAAGTGCGCAAACACAAACAATCATCGAAACCCGTTGCAAACGGCGTTCGACGAACAGCTTTTTCTGAATCGATGGGAACCAATGTTTCATGTCAGCCTGTGACCTTTAAGGGATTCTTCAATCGAAATGATTATTTATTCTTACCTGTTGCCAAAATGTATGTTGCGCTCTGAATACGCGTCTGTCGATTTGACAACTGTTGCAGTTGCTCAAAAATATCTGCTTGGTTGCTATTATTTTCCAAAGCCAGCTTTTCAATTCGGCGGGTTCGTTTATTAACACGGAACTGTAATGATCGCAGCATTTTAATTTCCGCTAACATGTCAATCAAAGCCTTATCCTGTGGAGAGCCTTGTTGCTGTTGTTGTTGCTGCTGTTTTTTCTCTTCTTCCGATTTTTCCATTTCTTTTTGCAGGGCTTCAATCATTTCTTCAAGCGCACTGACAATATCTTTTTCGATTTCCTGCGTCAGCTCTCCGACCTGCGTTCGGTTCAAACGATACGCGACGGTTTGCACATCTTCCTGGACTTGAGATAAGGCTTCACTGAAGGCAACTGATGATCCTTCGTCTTTGATCAGTAAAATGGCCTTTTCGATTTCCAGGCGAATCAAGCTTTCTTCCCGAGATAATTGAACGGCTCTCGCGGTGTGTCGGCTGGTTCGCTCTTTCTCGGGAACCTGTCCAATAGAAAGCGTCCCGGCATAGACGCGTTTCTGTTGTGCCAGAATCTTCTGCAATCGAGCTTCCATAGCGGCCAGCATCAGTTCTCGCTCTTCCTCGCGAAGCTGACGCAGCATTTCTTCCAGTTTTTCTTTGGCTTCCGCCAGCTTCTGAATGGCTTCGTCCTGATGCTTAGAAGCTGCTTCTTTCTGTTTCTTTTCCAGCTCCTCAATCGCTTTTTCCATTTCCTTTCGGGCCTGCTCGATTTGTTCTCGGCCCGGTGTTTGTTGCTCCTGTTTCTGGGATTGCTGGTTTTTCCCTTCTTGAGATTGGCTCTGTTGTCCCTGCTGTTGGGACTTCTGCTGCTGTGACTGCTGCCCCTGCTGGGAAGGTTTCTGTTCAGGAGAACCCTTCTGGCTCGGGTCGGACTTACCCTGCTGTGGAGTTTCTCCTTTTGATTTCGAGTCTTTTGATTTCTCGGATTTAGATTCTGAATTTCCGTTCTGTGATTTCTGTTCCTGCTGTTCGTCGTCTGCTTTCTTGTCCGATTTGTTGTCTGCCTTTTTGTCTGTGGGATCACCCTGCTGATCTTTTTCAAGCTTCTGGGAATCGTTTTTTTCGGCATCTTGCTGATCAATTTTATCAATCAATTTATCAGCGTTCTGGGCTGTCTGTTTTTGCTTCTTTTTCAGATCGGCCGGGTTACCGCCCCGTTCAGTGGCTGCTCTGACATCACGCTCCTGTCCAATCAGTCGGTTGACGTCTTTGAGCAAATCCTGGATGCGCTTTTTCTCTTTTTCGACTTCACTCATGCGATCTTCACTTTGGAGCAACGCCAGAAGTGTCTGCATATTTTTGACCAGGTTTTCCTGTCGCTCTACCGCATCACCCAGTTGGCCTTTTTGCAGCATCTGTAAGACTTGCTGCATTTCTACGGTCATCTGGTTCTGTTTACTCTGACCAAACGCACGAAACAGCAGGTCGGCGCGGGCAGGATCTGTTTTCTTCATATACTCTCCCAGATCATGGAGAGTCGATTCAAATCGTTTGAACTGTTGAGAAATGGCTTCCTGTTTATCAGTCAGGTTACGATCCTGACCGTTGGCATTGCTGGCTTTGGGATCTTGATTCTGAGCACTGCCAAGATTGGGGCAGAGCAGGCCGACGGTCAATGCGATCAACAGAACGGCGACCCGAGGACGATTCAACATGAGTGGTGCTCCTGCCAAAGATTCCATATTGTTCTCAGAATTGATGAAGGTGGGTAAAGATAAGATGAGTGTCCCTCTGATAATCAAGCGCGCAGAGAAAAAGCCATCGGATCTATTATATCAAGTATTTGACTCTGTTCGAAGCATATTTTTGTGTTCAGTTGTCAAGGTGCGGAGAATCACTTCAAGCAGAGTATGACCCGTTTGAGAGTGATTACTCCAGACCCAACCCTTTGAGACGGTCCAAAAGCTTGTTTTTGCGAAACTTTTTCGTTTCTTCTGTGAGTTCTTTCTCTCGTTCGATTAAACTTTTCAACATTTCGATCGCTTCGTGGAATTCTAATAAATCCTGCATTTCATTGAGGACACTCTTCATGCGGACCAGCATTACGTCCAGAAGTTCAATACTGGTCTGTATTTCTGGCAAAGGGTCATTGCTCTTTTCAATCGCCAGACGATACAAGCCCAGGCGTTGATCGACACCAGGGAAGTCCTGTTCGTGGATGACGGTTAGAGGCTTGAGAATTTTGTCATCAATCCGTCCCAGAATCTGTGTGGTGGCAACGCCATTGTTGACCAGTTCTTCCCGGATATCATAAAAGGATTCCACAATCGAAGCGGTTTCGGTCGCGTTTTTTCGTGTTCCATATAATGAGCGGTCAGCCGAGACGGCCACGGCGTTTTGGATTTCTGTTAACGCTTCAGACCAGCGGGGATCAGACTGCCCCTGTTTCTGCTTTTCTTTGATGGTCTGTGCTTGCTTTAATTGTTCAACGCGCTGTGCGAGATCATCGCGTGTCTGGGAGACTTCTTTATAGATCTGTTCGAAGCGTTTTCGCAGATTTAATTCCTTGGAATACAGAATCGAAAGCAGTTCTTCATCGGTTACAATTTCGAAGTGATACGTTTCACCGTGGACCTGATGAGGGCCACTCAGATTGTCAGCGTCTTCTGCCTGGACGGTGAGACTGACTTTCTGTCCCACTTTCAAATCGAGTGGCAGCACTTCAAAACGTTCCCATATTTCGTCGTCACTTCTTTGCAGAGTAAATTCTTTGGGTCTACTGGACGGCTTTTTACGGAACGGACGCGGCCTGAAGTTTTTATCCTGATCAACAAGGAAATCAAAACGCGCTGACTGAATTCCGTAGTCGTCTGTAATTATGCCTTCGATGGGGATCATGGCTTTACGGGTAATCGATTTCCCAATGCCCGTCAATCGAGTGTCAACTTTCGGTGGTTGATCGACGATGCCATTGATACTCAAGCGAATGGGTTCGGTTATCAGCAAGCCGTCGGCATCCTCCAGATAGATCCGGATCGGTTGGTCTGCTGCTAAGGGAATCGCTTGAGGTAGGGTATCCGTGTTCGGAACCCCCGCTTCCTGATTTTCTGCCACTAGCTGAAAGGGAATTCGAAACGTGCGGCCATCGGTGCCTTGCATCTGATCCAGGAGTTGTGACGTCAATGCGATCTGATGCACGATTTCTCCCTCTGGATTTTTCCAGGCCAGGAAGTTTTCGGCCGCTGTTGTCGCATCTTCTGGAGTCTGTTCTAACTGCAACTTGAGCCGATCGGTCTCGAACGAAAAACGTGTAATGGGTTTGTTGGCGGTTGAGACCATTTCAAATTCGGTATTAACGGGCAGAGAAATTTGCGTTCCCTGAACCGTTTGCAGATCTGGTAGCCGTTTGCTGGTCTCAGCATCGGTTTGATTTAAACCGGTGTATTCCGGGTACAAACACGCCAGTTGAATCTGATCCAGAACTGGCGTTTCGACGACTTCGACCAGGTATGGCTCGGGATTGGTGAAGTCATTTCCGGAAACCCAGATCTGAATGCCATCCAGCAAATCTGTAATCGTATGTTTGAATCGTCCTTCGCCCATCCGTGACATGACAGTACGTCCTCCGCCACGTCCATTCTGCATGCGATAGGTCAACTGCACTCGTTCGGGGATTTTCTTGCCATCTACGGTTTCCACCAGCAGCGTGAGGTCATTCCCCAGACCATGCTTATAGGTCTGGTTCTGAAACTCTTTAATGCGGTCGCCGGGTTGTGCGATGACTTTCACAATCAGACCGGTTTCCCGGTTCCAGTAATCGCTGCGGAGTTCCAGATACCCTTTGGCCCAGCGTGCCATCGCAGGCTGATTGATGATCGCCAGAGTGAGAATCGAAATACACAACGCAAACGCACAGAAAAAGGCGCGTCTTAAAGGTCGCTTGTCGAATACATCTTCTAAGGGAATTTCTCGACTGCCCTCGGCCACTTCATGAACGGTTCGTTCCAGCATGGCACGCGTCAGTGCATTTTGTGGCTCGTGTGTTTCATGCAGTTCAATTGCAGTCGCCAGGCGGTCATTTAATTCTGGGAAACGCCGTTCCAAGACTAATGCCAACGCCTTTCGTCTCATTTTTTTCATGAGACGAAAGAGGATGAAACTGACAGCCAGAGATAGAATGATTGCCAGCGCAATCAGCACAAATGAAGCACGAAACCAGACGGGCAATTCGAGATGGCTGAGTTGAAAGTACCCCCAGTCAACCAGGAAGCTAGCCCAGAAGATTACGCCAATCACGGCTAATAGTCTGGCAGTTCCTTCCAGCAGGATGTATCTGCGGATTTTCCCCCGTAACCGATTAAGCAGTTCGGTGATTTCCAGAGGTATGGTTGATTGAGAAGGTTCGTTCATGCGTTTATTTCACACTGTTGATTAAGGGGGCAGTGATCTTTTCTCTAAATTTATATTCAATGCGTCATGACAATTTAAACAGTTTTCTAGTCAGCCATTCCGCCGCCAATAAGCCTGCTAACAGGAAGAAGACCCACGCCTGATCCCAGAGTGTTTTCAGGCGTTCGTCAACAAGAAACTCTTCTCCCACATCAGGCAGGAGTGAGGGGATCTTTTCTGCTTCATCAATGGCAAGGTAGGTTCCGCCGGTATCACGGGAAAGTTCTTTGAGCCCTTTCACATTCTGGCTTAATGATTCATCTTCCAGCCGGGGGAGTAACACCGTCAGGTTGCCTTCGACAGCCTGACCTTTAGAATTGGGAACAGTGAGTTCGAACCGATATTTGCCGGGCAGACTGGCACGGAAACTGGCGACATACTCTCCCGGTCGATTGCGATCATGCATCAATAACAGATTTGGAACCAGAGGCCTGCCACGCGGGTCGATCACTTCCATCGGCACCGATTCCTGAATCAACGGTTTGAATTCGGGGTTGAGTAATCGGACTCGTACGGAAACGGTCTGGCCGAGCAAATATTCATCCCGTTCGAGAATCAGAGTGCCTCGCTTTGTACCCCGTTTCGTACGACCTTGCCCGACATTGCGGATGAGCTTGGTCCAGAAGCGGTCATAGTAATCTTCTTCAATAGACCGTAAACGCCAGATTTCGGGACTGCCCAGATAAAAGGAGCGGCCTTCACCGTAATACTGCGAAGCCATCAAGATCGAGAAGCCGAATTCCGTCTGCGTTTTGGGATCGGGGAAATGGGAATAGACCGTCGCTGCTGCTTTGGGGCCATTGGTCGGGTAGCAGCGATAGATGCCGGGAAAGTTTTCCCATAATTCTTTGGATGTTGCGGGATCATCAGTCAGCATCAGGAAGCCGGCGTCGAGACCAGCCTGAGTCCATTCAATGCGGCGGATTTGCGTGGCTTCCTGATCCAGGTAGTCGCGAACAAAAGAATTGATCGAGACAGGATACAGGTCGAGGATCGGTTGATAGCGTTCTGGGTCCTGGGCGAGTCTTGGTGTATAAACATCGCCGCCAACCAGCACGATTCCCCCGCCTCCGGTGGCAACCCATTCATTCAAAGTCAGCATCTGTTCTGGAGAGAGTAATTCCCAGTTAACGTCAAAAGCCAGGATCACATCGTATTCAAACAGATCCGCTCGAACAGGAAATTCGTATAGCAGTTTGTCCGCGTCCTGAGAGACACCGGGCGGCGCTGTTTGCAGCCAGACATCGGACTTGATTGAAGGGTGGCGATAAAGCATCGTACGGGTAAAGCGGTAATCTCGCATCGGTCCCCCGGCGATCACCAGCACGCGTGTGGGACGACTGAATACATTCACGCTATGTTCCAGCTCATTGTCCATTGTGTTGGCGTCCTGAGCCAGTTGATTGCCCCGCACCCGAATTAGATAGCTGATCTCACCTTCTTCGCTGGGTGTGCGTTCGAATTTGACATCCATGGGCAGCCCATCTTCTGTCGGCAATAAGATATCGCGGGATTCAACGACGGTTGGCTGGGCTTCGCCTTCGATTTTCTTCAGGAGTTCAACGGTGATGTTTTTTCCGGGCATGCCCACCGCTTGCAGCAGTGCTGTAATTTCAAATGCATCTCCAAATTGCACGTCAGTGGGGGCAATGATTTTTGAGATTTGCACGTTGGCGGGCTTAGTGGGGCTGCCAACGCCGAGCGTAATCAAGCGTACTTTCGAGTCTTTGGCTATTTCATTGGCGGAGAGTAAATCGGTCCCTGCATTGGAAGCACCATCGGTAGCGATGATAATTCCCGATAGTGTTGAACCATTGATTTCACGTATGAGCTGGCCCAATAATTCCCCTAAGCGGGTCTCCAGCCCCTGCGGCTGAAGGAGGCTGCTCCAGTCGACTTGGACTTGAGGTTGCGGCCCTGATTCAGAAGTGGCATTTAGCTCTGATTCTTCTGATGTCTGTTCCCGTTGAAAGACGTGATGCGGCCCGGTTAGTGCCTTGTCGAAAGTGTAAATACTGACCTGATGTTTTTTTTGCAGGTCTTTAATCAGCGGTGAATCGGCCAGCAGTTTTTCCACAGCCTGCATGCGGCTGGGAACATTTTGGTTAGCGGGAGAGCTGGCGTTGGCCGGAACCTGCTGGTTGGGATGTCGCATCGAGAGCGATGTATCAACCAGCACGGCGACGCGTGAAGGACGAAACGACATTTTTTGTGTTCGTTCATGTGGATTGAAGATAATCACAATCAAAGCGGCAAATACAGAAAGCCGTAACCCTGCCAGCCAGCAACGCCAGAACAGTGGTAAATGAACGGAATCTTTCCAGATGGTCCGGAACGAAAGTGCCAGCACCAATCCCAGACATCCCAGAAGTAGCAGCCATCCCCAGCCTGAATCGGGCGTATCGTATTCGATCGAACGAAACGAGGTAGTTTCGTCTACGGCGAGAATCAGGGAATTGGGAATCAGGGAAAACAAGTTCATGCGGCTGCACCCGCCAGTTTGGGATGGTAACTTAATCGATACGCGAGTAACTGTTCACAAATCAATAACAGGAACAGAATTACTAATATGGAATTGGTGATTTCCCGGCCCGCTTCCTGCCCTTGAATCCACTGGAATTCGCCGGGTTCCTGGATTTGAATCAGCGGGGAATTCCCCATCTCATTCCTTAATTCATCCGAAGAGGCCAGTGCCAGATTACTTTCCGAGACGGGGAAATTGAATGCATACATTTGTGATTCGACGGTCTGATCCTGTCGTTTCAACTGCACGGAATAGACTCCCGGTTGATCGGTTTCGCGAAACACGGTCATTAAATTCAATGAATCATTTCCGGATGCGTCGGTTGTTTGCTCCGGTGTGGCCTTTAATCGGACGGTTCGTTCTCCCTGAGAGATTGGCGTTTGAATTTCAATTTCATCGGAAAAGGAAGCCGCATCGAGAGAAAATGCAATCGGTTGACCGACAATTTCAGCCTGATCGTGTGAGCGGGACTGGACCAGATATTTTTGTAATTCCAGCTGGAAGACTATGAAGCTTGGGTTGAGCGCCCAGGAATTCCACGGTTCCCCTTCATTCGTCATGACCGGCCCCGCTGTAGTCAGGCAGGTAATGATGCGGCCTTTGCCCAGGCGGTGTTCGATGATAAACGGCGCCTGATTACGGAGGGTCGCGATAATATTCACGCCCGATGCGTTTTGCGCTTCAGTCTGCAACCACTTCTGTGAAAGGGGGAAGTATTTCGAAATTGTGACCGCTTCTATCAGCGGATTGTCCTGGCCGGCAAACACGGAAAACAGAGGGTGGTCACTGACCTGCATGTCGACTGTTGTGTTTGTCTCTCGGGCAGGAAGATCGCGCGGAGAGACTTCCAGCGGGGCAGGGAACAGGCCTTTGCCGTTTTTGTATAATTTGTCGTTATAGAATGCTGGTTGAATCGAAGGTCCTGCAAACCAGATCAAGCCTCCGCCGTCTGCCACAAATGTTTCTAGAGCGGCTACCGCATCCAGGGGGAGCTCAGCCACGTTCAACAGATAAATGTTTTTGAACTGACTTAAAGGATGCCTGCGCAGGTAATCCACACTTTCGACAGAAGGGGCGAAGCCCGTAGTGGAAGCGTCGGGGGCGATTGCCGTTTGAATATACATCCACTCGTTGCCCGAGGGATTGCCATCGATGATCAACACCGGATTGGACGGTTTGACATTAACTGCCAGAAATCGAGCATTATCGCCGCCCAGTGCATCGTTCGTCAAACTGACGTTGATTTCGTGCAGGTCAGGTTTGTTAAACACGACATCAAAATCCTGTGAGATTTCGCTGCCAGCTTCAATTTTGTCAAAGACGATACTCATCGGAAGTTTATTGTGATCGACAAACGCCGCCACACGCACATCCTGAGCGACCTGATCTCCAAAATTCTTGATGCTGACTCGCAGACGGAGCGGGACATCGACGGAGGCGACTTCTGTTGCGCCCGAGAGTTCTGTAATCGCGAGATTCGGTTGGGAATCGGGGACAGTTTTGACCAGATTGATCGCAGTGTCACTCTTACTCAATTTTTTGATGGTGTCGGCCACCCCTTTTTTCTCCTGCCAATCCGATTTTCGGAAGTCGGAGATCAGGTGCAGCGTTTTGATCACAGCCCGGTCTTCGTTCAGCAGTTCCGCTGCAGCTTCCAGTCCCTGATTCAGGTCCAGACTCTGATGCGAGCAAGTCAGATTGGTCAGCTTGGCATCCAGTTCGTTGATTAATTCTTCGTTGATGTCTCTTTGTAAAAACAGCGGGGCATCGGCGCGGGAGAGAATGATGAGCGACATTTTTTCGGTATTGGGACGATTGGTCCCTTCCGCTGCGATTTTGCGAATGACCTGTAGGCCTTCGTCAAAGGCACTCTGTTCGCCCCAGACATTTTGCATGGAACCGCTGTCATCGAGCACAATCACGTGATGCGACTTGGCACCATGGAACATCGATAACTGGTTCGGATCAAGAATCAGCCGCGCGATGAGCATTAACAGGCAGATAATTACCAGAATCCTCAGCAACAGCAGCAGTAGTTGTTCCAGTAATACGCGTCGCTGATTGGTCTGCTGGCTCTGCAGCAGAAATTCCATTGCTGCAAAATGAACCCGCTTGTATTGGAATCGGTTAATTAAATGAATGATGATGGGCGCAGCAACCATCGCGGCACCGGTATAGACCAGTGCTGAATTCACAAAATGTTGGGTTAACCAGGCTTCCATAGGTTGTCGTATCAGTTCATTCTGTTGAGAGTGGGTGATCAGAATCGAGCAGCGATTCGCGTCTTACTGCCGAATCGACTGCTGCATGCCGATCCGATGGTTCAGGTAATGTGCCAGTACCGCATCGAGGTACTCGCTGGTTCTGATGGTTTGATAGTCAAATTTATTTTTGGCACAACGTCTTCTGATTTCATTCAAAAACTCATGCATGGCATTGAGATAACCTTCGCGTAAGGAGCGGGGATCACAGACGAGTTCCCCCGTTTCTTCCATGCCTTCAAATCGCGTTGTCCCGGCGTAATCAAAATCGAGCTCCTGATCATCCAGAATATGCAGCAGCATGATGTCGTGGCCGCGATATTGCAGTAGACGTAGACCTTTGAACAAGCTTTCCCTATTAACGAATAAATCAGAGATAAGGATTATCGTGCCTTTTTTAGATCGCGTTTCGGCGACTTCTTTTAATACGTCAAAAACGTCGGTTTTTTGAGCTGGTTTTTCAGTTGCCAGCGCGGTGAGTAAGGCATTGAGATGATTTCGTTTGCTTAAGGCGGGAACGCGGGAACGAATGGCATCATCAAAGGTAATCAAACCGACGGCGTCCTGCTGTTTCAGCAACAGAAAAGCCAGCGCAGCTGCCGCCGTACAGCCGTATTCATATTTGTTAAGCGGCCCCGACCCGAACTGCATCGATTCGCTGACGTCCACCAGCAGGGTGGTTCTTAGGTTCGTGTCTTCTTCGTATTGTTTAATGTAGTACTTATCTGTTTTCGACCAGACCTTCCAGTCGATATTGCGCACATCGTCCCCGGGTGCGTACTCGCGGTGTTGCGCAAACTCCACCGATTGGCCAAAAAAAGGACTACGGTGCAATCCAGATAAGAACCCTTCGACAATCGAACGTGCCCGAATTTCCAGTCTGGAAATTCGGGAAATTGCTTCAGGCAGCAAAAATTTTCTGTAATCTTGGGTCACTGGTCAGTTCGCCTTCCTTAGACGGAGTCTCTTCAATCAATCGCTCAATCACACGATCCGAAGTAATGCCTTCCGATTCTGCAGAGAAGTTCGTTACGATTCGATGACGTAACACCGGGGCGGCCAGAGCGCTGATATCTTCCGTTGAGACGTGAGCATGACCATTGAGTAACGCTCGTGTTTTTCCACCTAGTAACAGGTTTTGGACTGCGCGAGGGCCTGCGCCCCAGCTCAACCATTCGTTGATAAAATCGGGAGTCCCTGGTTCATTCACCCGGGTTTGTCTGACCAGAGCCAGTGCGTAGTCAATGACATGGTCCGAGACAGGCACCTGTCGCACGATTTTTTGAATCTCCAGAACGTCAACAGCGTTCAATACGTGTTCGATTTTCTGGTTTGTATCGGACGTGGTTTTACGGGCAATTTCCCGTTCTTCCTGGAAAGAAGGATACCGCACATAAACTTTAAACATGAACCGGTCCTGCTGGGCTTCCGGCAGAGAGTAGGTCCCTTCCTGTTCGATCGGGTTTTGTGTTGCCAGTACGAAAAAAGGATCACTCAGCAGGTGCCGCGTTTGTCCGACACTGATCTGATGTTCCTGCATCGCTTCCAGCAGAGCGGCCTGTGTTTTGGGAGGCGTCCGGTTAATTTCATCTGCCAGAACGACATTGTGGAATAAAGGGCCCTGGATGAAACGAAATTCCCGTTCGCCTGTTTCACGGTTTTCCTGTAAGACGTCCGTTCCTGTAATGTCGGCGGGCATCAGGTCGGGGGTAAACTGAATGCGGCTAAACGACATCGAGAGGGTTTGGGCCAGCGAACTGATCATCAGCGTTTTGGCGAGCCCCGGGACACCTTCCAGTAAACAGTGACCGCGACTGAATAACGAGATCAGGAGCTGCTCAATCACCTGATCCTGCCCCACAATGACTTTCGACATCTGTTCGTGAATCTGCTGATAGGCAGAACTCAGCTTATTTATTGATTCCTGAGTGATTTCGAGCTCAGGAGATCCGGTTACATCATGATTCGCTTCCGACATCCGTTTTCACACCTTTCTACAAAGGTAAACACTGCTTAGCACAGATAGTTCCGTAAGTTCTATCGTAATGCCTGAGAAGGGACTTTGCGACTATAAATCAAGAAATTACAGGGGTTTCCTTCCAATCTGCGAGCGTAAAAGGAAAGGCACGATACTGAAGTTTGTTTCCAGTACAACTCACAAACTTCCAGACCTTCTTGCTTATTTTACGCGAGCATCGGGGGTGGGAAAGCCTTATTTTAAGGCTTCCAGGTAATAACAATCAGAAAGACTCGGTTTAGCTGGTTGCTGACAATCGATTTTCGACAGGAAATATCGGGTTGTACACACAGGCGGTATGACTTGGTCAGTCCCACGCCAAGGGGTTTTTCCAAGCCGCTTTCAGCTCATCCAGACTGGCATTGATCGCGGTATTGCCCGCATTGCCTTTCACAGAGAATTGGCGGCTACTGATGACTTCGCCAATTTCAACCAGGGGCAGCTCCTTAAAGCAGGACTGCAACTCATCGATTTTATCCGGGGCGACTTCGATCAAAAAGCGGGTATTGCTTTCGGAAAAGAGCAGACTGGGCGTTGAAAGCTCGAGGGCTTCTGGAAGGCGTGTCGGGTCCAGCTTCATTCCGTATCCGCCGGCAAAGGCCATTTCTGCCGCCGCGACTGCCAGGCCGCCTTCACTCAGGTCATGGCAACTTCGAACGAGTTGTTTCTGAATGGCAGCGTGCATGGCTTTGAAAATTTCCGGCGCCTCATCTTTATCGACGTGCGGGACCTGTCCCCCTTCCAGTTGATTCACAAGCGCGAAGTGGCTGCCCCCCAATTCATCCTGTGTCGAACCAACCAGGAATATCCGGTTGCCGGGCGCTTTCAAATCCATCGTGACTGCTTTAGTGACATCGGCAATTTGCCCGAGGGCACTGATTAAGAGCGAAGCGGGAATGGCGACGGTCTCTTTTTCCCCTTGTTCATTTTCATACGAATACTCGTTGTACAAACTGTCTTTGCCACTGATAAAGGGAGCGCCAAATACGATGGAATATTCCTGGCAGGCCAGTGCCGCAGCAACCAGGCTACCTAATGTTTCTGGTCGGTCGGTATTCCCCCAGCAGAAGTTATCGAGAATCGCAATCTTCGCGGGGTCTGCTCCTACTGCAACACAGTTTCGAATTGCTTCATCAATGGCAGAGGCGGCCATCCAGTGCGTGTTCAAATCTCCATAACGGGGATTCATGCCACACGAGATTACCAGGCCACGGGCTGACGTCAGATCAGGGCGGACAACGGCTGCATCGGATGGGCCGTCATTCTGAACACCAACCAACGGTTTGACCACGCTGCCTGCTTGAACTTCCTGATCATACTGGCGAATGATCCACTCTTTACTGCACACATTGAGTGAACTTAAAATCGCGAGCAGGTCTTTGGTATGATCGTTATTTTGAGGTGGATTCAGGGGAATAAAGTCCGGCGTTTTATAGACGGCTTCTCGAATCACAGGCGGTCGGCCGTCATGCAGGAATGACATTTCCAGGTCAGCCACAATCTGATCCTGATACTTGAGGACCAGATGATTGGTGTCGGTGAACTTTCCGATGACTGATGCCTCGACACCTTCACCGGAGCAGATTGCTTCGAACGCTTCCCAGTTTTCGGGAGGAACAGCCAGCACCATTCGTTCCTGCGCTTCGGAGATCCAGATTTCTGTGTAAGACAGTCCAGCGTATTTGAGCGGGCATTGATCCAGCCAGACTTCGGCTCCCGTATTTTCCCCCATCTCGCCCACAGCACTACTGAAACCGCCGGCACCGCAGTCGGTAATGGCTGAGAATAACTCTTTGTCGCGTGCTTCCAGAATGACATCCAGCATCATTTTTTCGGTAATCGCATTACCTATCTGGACGGCACCGCCAGACAGCATTTCACTGTCCGATGTCAATTCCGCAGAAGAAAACGTCGCGCCGTGAATCCCATCCCGCCCGGTTCGACCACCGACAGCGACGATATAATTTCCCGGTTGTGCCTGCTGCTTGGCTGATTTCCCTACGGGCAACATCGCTACGTTGCCGCAATAGACAAGGGGGTTCCCGAGATAGCGCTCATCAAAGTAAACTGCGCCATTGACTGTAGGAATTCCCATACGATTGCCATAATCACGAACGCCGGAAACGACACCGGTCGCAACAGCTTTCGGATGCAAGACGCCAGCCGGGAGTTCATCGTAAGAGACTTCCGGGGGGGCAAAACAGAAGACATCGGTATTGCAAACCGGTCTGCCTCCAAGGCCTGTTCCCATTGGATCGCGGATCACGCCTCCCAGTCCCGTATTGGCACCGCCGTAAGGTTCCAGGGCAGAGGGATGATTGTGCGTTTCGACTTTAAAGCAGACATCCTGTTTGTCGTCGAAAGTGATCACGCCGGCATTGTCGGCAAATACGCTAACACACCAGTCTTTTTCGCCGAGTGATTTTCGTATTTCCGTGGTAGCGGCAAAGATGGTTTCCTTGAGCATGTTCTCAAAATGAAGGTCGCGTTCGCCATCTCGAAAATGAATCCGACCTGCCAGTGTTTTGTGCGAACAGTGTTCACTCCAGGTTTGTGCGATACTTTCCAGTTCGACGTCTGTTGGATCTTTCTCCTGACTGACATAGTAGTCTTTAATGGTCTTCATCTCGGTCAGGTTCAAGTAGAGTTGACCTTCGCGGCTGAGAGTTTCCAGTTGCCGGTCGTTCATGGACCGAATGGGAATCGTGACCAGTTCAAACGTGTATTCACTGCCCAGCTTGATGGTGTCCATGTTGAGGGGACCGCGAACTACGTGTTCGATAGCTTCGTTCGATAGTACCTTGGCCGCCATGTGGTCCATTTCTTCGGAACTCGCATCAGAGTTGACCCAGTATTTGCGACAGGTGGCTACATTTTCCACCGACAAGCCTAAATCGCAGATTGCCTGTCGAGCACTGTTGGCGATGTTGTCGGTAACACCTGGCTTGAACAGGACGTTCAGCAATGGTTCTGATTCTGTAGACTCTGAAGAGTTACTCGAGAGCATGCGAATTTCAAACGTTTCGACAATCGGATCTGACAGCAAAGAACGAGCAATCTTTTCCACGTCGGATTGATCCAGATCACCCTCCAGCAGATAAGAGTGTGCGGCCTGTACCGAGCGAATAGAACTGGTGCCGAGCACCTGACATTCTTTCAGAATCCGGGCTCCTTCACGGTCAATCTGGTTCTCGGCAGGTTTGATTTCAACTTCGCAAAGCATGGGAATTCCAGTTACTGTTTATTCAAGTCAGAAAAATGAATGAGTTCGATTGCAGCATCGCCCCAGGCAAGTGCACTATTGAGGCCGGGCTGAATTTAATGCATTGTGGTTCTTTTTACCATCTTCCAGAAGTTTGCGCAGTAGATTTTCATCATGGTTTTCGATGGCATCTCTTAAGTGGTGCAGAGATTCGGTGTATTTATCAATACTGTTCACAACGGCTTGACTGTTGCTGAGTAAAATATCGATCCAGATTGAAGGATCGCCGGCGGCAATTCGGGTCGTATCCCGAAACCCGGTTGAGGTAAATGCCCTGTTTTCTGCGGTCAGGGTCATTGCTAATGCAGAAGAAACCACGTGCGGCAGATGACTGGTTTCAGCGAGGATTTGATCATGCTTTTCAGGCGAAGTCACCAGAACATGCATCCCTAATGCTTCCCAGAATTGTTTCACTTTGGCTACTGCCTCAGAGGGGAGCGAAGCGTCCGGCGTGATCACGCAGGATCGATCCTGAAACAGATTGGGATCTGCGAATTCAAAACCGGCCTTTTCCGAACCTGCTAGCGGATGCGAGGCGACAAATGTCACTCCTTCAGGAAGGCTTCCATAAAGCGCTTCGCATATTTTCTGTTTAGTGCTGCCGACATCGGTGATAATGGTACCGGGGCGGCTGTGTTGGGCTACAGTCCGGATGAATTGAACGATTTGGTTGACGGGGGTACAAACGACAATCAGATCTGACTGTGCTGCCGTTTCGGCAATATTGGTTGTGCCACGATCCAGTAACCCGGATTGCTGGGCTGCGCGCATGCGGGATGGATTCCGTCCTGCTCCCAGGACTGTTTCGGTAATCTTGCGGCGTCGCGCTGCCGCTGCAATGGAACCTCCCAACAGGCCGACACCGATGATGCCGATCGTTTTGAAGAGGTAGGGGTTTTCCGTCTTTGGTTCAATCATGCCTCGTATTGTAGAAGCCCCGAATCGGGATTTCCAGCGGTTTGACTACAGTATCACCGACCTGATCGAAAAGTCTCACGACGTTGTAAGTTATTTAATCGTTATCTTTTGTGTTGAATCTCATTTGTCATCTGAGATTCGATAGAGGTAGCCGTTTGTACGCAAATAGATACTGCCTTCGCTGACAGCGGGAGACGCGTTGAATAAATCTTCATCAGTCGAAATTTCGTTCCGCGCCAGTTCCACATATTCAGGACCAGCTTTGAGAACGACCACACCATTATCCCGGGTTGTGATGTAGAGTTTTCCGTCGCCGAGAACGATGGACGCGTAAAGCCGGGACTTGGTCGGGAGTCGATTTTTGTAGACTACTTCTCCATTCTTCGCATTCAGGCAGAAAGCGATTCCACGATCGCTGGCCCAGTAAAGATGGTCCTTGTAGAAAACGGGAGAGGTGACATTCGCCCCGACGTTGACTTCCCACAGCTTGTGAGTTTTCGTGACATCCCCGCGGCCCCCCGGTCGGACGGCAATACTACGGTTGCTACGGCCTCCCAGACAATACAGAATGCCCTCATTCTGAACGACAACGGGTACTACATAGTCTTGAATGCCTTCGCAGGTCCACAGCTTTTTGCCAGTATCCGGGTCGAAGCCCAGGATCTGGGTTTTCTGGTTGACGACCAGTTCCTGTTTGCCGCCCGGCAGATCCACGATTGAGGGAGTGGTCCAGGCACGCACAATATTATCTGCCTTCCAGGCAATCTCACCGTTACTTTTCTTCAACGCGTAGACTGTATCACTTTCAATGCTGGCGTTTACGATCACGAAGTCTTTATACAGAATTGGAGACGAAGCAGAGCCGAAGCCCGCGGTTCCATCACCAACATCGGCTTGCCACTTGAGCTTTCCTTTCAGGTCGTATGCGACGACGCCCGAGGTCCCAAAAAAGGCATAGACGCCGGTCTCGTCACAGGCTGGAGTCCCACTGGCGTAACCATGGTCCACAATTCGTTTGGAGATTTTCTGAACTTGATTTAAAGGAGGCACAGATTCATCCCACATGATTTCGCCGTTTTGTCGATTGACTGAGATCACGTGCAAACGCAAATCAGACGGGTTGCCGTCATCTTCAACTGTGAGTCCATATCCGGAATAAGCGGTAAGAAAGATCTGATTGCCGAACAGAATGGGGCTCGAAGAACCACGGCCCGGTAGTTTGGTTTTCCAGGTAATATTCTTTTCTGCACTCCACTCTGTGGGGAGACCCGTTGAAGCGGAAATTCCGTTTCCTGAGGGGCCGCGAAATTGTGACCAGTCAGCGGCTGAAAGAGGAGTCAGACTTGTGGCAGCGAAAGCCAAAAATAGAATCACAGCGGAAAGAATGCGGCTCATGTTCATATTCCATAGGAAGATCGGAGGGGGGAGAATGGTAACTCAATAATGAAACAACGACAGCCGGGGCTGGTTTCGCTGTTTCATCAAATTAGAGTGTTTTATTCTCTCAGGCAAGCATTATTCCTGAATCGGCTTAAATAATACCGATGAACAAGGTGGCAGTATGGCCGTCTGCCTGTCTCAGATCAGCTTTTGAATAGGGGTACCCTCGCTGAGGGCTAACGGGCGACCGATGGGAGAAATAAGTTCTTTCTGATAGTCAATCTTCAGGTTTTGCAGGATTGTGGCATAAAGATCCTGAATTTGAACCGGATCGGTCGGTTTCTTTTCTTTACCGGTCGGGTCGGTTTCTCCGATGATCATATTCCCTTTCAAGCCTCCGCCTCCCACGATACAGGAGAAACCAGTGGGCCAGTGATCGCGGCCCTCAAGCGGATTGATTTTAGGAGTGCGACCGAATTCGCCAATGCAGAGCACAATTGTGGAATCGAGCAGATCTCTGGCTTTCAAATCTTTGAGCAGGCTGGAAAAAGCGGGGTCGAGCATCTTCGACTGAGTTTGATGTCCGGTGAAGTTATTGGCATGACTGTCCCAGCCGCTCAGGTTGACTTCAATTGAATGCACACCTTGCTCAACCAGTCTACGGGCCACCAAACAGCCTCTACCGAAGGAAGAATCTCCATATGCTTTTCGAACTGACTCTGATTCTTTCTCGATTTCAAACGCATTGAGCTGTTCGGAACTCATCATGGTCAACGCACGATCGATTGTTGACTGGTGCAATGTTTTTTTGGTTTGAATCGTTCTTCCTTTTTGAAATGCCTGGGAGACAATATTTAAATTATCCAGCCGCCGACTTTGTCGTGGGGTTTCTACGCCGGCGCGCATGTTGCCAATGTTTTTTCCTGGATCCTGTACGCGGAACGCATCGAGATGTCCGCCGAGGTAGCCACCCCGGGCAGGGAACTGTGTATTGCCCATCGAAATATGTTGTGGGATTTCGAGATGTTTGTTCGGTGTCTCATGCGTGATGATAGCACCGAGCGCCGGGTAGACGGTTGTCGGTTCAGGACGGTAGCCTGTTTTGAGATATTGGGTACCGCGTTCGTGATCTCCCTCTTTGGAAACCATGGAGCGAATGACCGACATCCCATCGAGCTGTTCTGCCAGCAGGGGATACATATCGGAAATCTGGAGACCAGGGACAACGGTTTTAATAGCATTTCCTGGTCCGCCGATGGCTGTTCCCGGATGCGGATCCCAGGTTTCCAACTGGCTGGGGCCTCCCCCCATCCAGAGAACGATGACCGATTTCTTGCGTTCGGGACCTCGTTTTTGTGCTGCTTTCAAATCGAAACTGGGCAGCATGAATGAGAGCGTGCTACCCACGGCGACTTTGCATAAATCGCGGCGGCTGAATTTAGTCGATAAATATGTGGAATCAAACATGGTTTAATGGTTCCAGGAAAATTCAGGTGAATTATATAAAGCCCAAAACAGGTCTTCTGTAATCTTCTCGCGTTGTGTTGGATTCAAGGCTGTCTGATATTGTTTCAGGAAGTGGTCGCGTTCCAAACTGGTAGGTAAGCGGGTCAGGCAGACTAAAAAACAGGTTTCCACTCGTTTTTCGTCTGTGATATCCAGTTGAGAAATTCGTCCGACCGAATTCAACAGCGAGGCAGTCCCATTGTCCCTGGCAAATTCGCCGTTCATTCTGAGCAGTGCCTGGGGAATCGTGCCGGGAAAATCATTGAGTTCATCACTACCCAGGTCGCCGTACTCACGGACAAAATCAAGTTCAGAGAAAAACCGACGTCCTCGCATGAAGAGATTGGAGTTTTGATCGATCGTTTTTAATGACGAGGCCTGCAGCATTGATCCGATTATTTGTTCGGGACGCAGGCGGACGAGTGGGAACAGAGCCCAGGCATCAGTGTCGCGTTCGATTTGCTCACTGTCATTGCTTTGTGAAGTGGATGTCAGACGAAATGGTTTTGAAGCAACAATCATTTGTACCATGCGTTTGATGTCATATCCGTTCTCGCGGAAGTCCTGTCCGAGGAGGTCGAGTACATCCGGCTCAGATTCAGTCAAATCTGTGGGAGCAGGCAGGTCATCCACGGGATCGATATACGGGACTCCAAAGACTAATCCCCAGAATCGATTGGCGGCAGCCCGTTCGAATCTCCGATTCTGAGGATGTGTGACCCACGCCGCCAGTTTCTCTCGCAGAGTCCCTTCTTGAGGCAGGCACTCATTCAGAAAAGGGACCTGCGGAGAAACAGTGTGTTTTTCTAACGTCTCTCGGTCTTCCACCTCGTATTTCAGTTCCTCATTTTGTCGCACGCCGAGAACCTGAATTTCGACTTGTCCATAAAAGGCAGTCAAACCTTCAAAGTCGGACTGTTTCCAATGATCAAAAGGGTGGTCATGGCATTGGGCACAATCGATACGCTGTCCCAGAAAGGAGCGCACCGTGCTACCGGTTAATTTATTGCGATCAAGGTTTCCGTCAGCGACGGCTGATGTAATAAAATTCGTCTCCGGATCTCCGGTCCAGAGTCCTTCACCTGAGATCAACGTGCGGACCAGTTCATCGTACGGCGTATTGGCTTGGATCTGTTCGCTGAGCCAGGCTTTGAGTCGATCACGTCGGAAGATAATAAACTGACCTTGTTCCACACCGACAAAAGCACGTGTGAATCGTTCGGAAAAATAGTCTGCAAAGCGGCGGTCTTCCAGAAGCTTGAAGGTCCAGCGTTTGATTCGATCTGTTCCCTGCATCGCTTCGAATTCACGGATTTCTTCCAGTGAGGGAATCGTGCCATGCAACGCCAACGAGAGCCTGCGGAGTAGAAGGTAGTCATCAGAAATTTGCGTGGTGGCGATGTCTTGTTCAGACCATTGATTTTCAAAAAACTGGTCGACCTGTTCGACAGTACGGTTGACGGAAATATCTTCAGGCAGAGCAGGTGCTTTGGGGGAAATGACAACGGGACTGCTGGAAGCCCAGGCGACCAGTGAAAGAACCAAGCCAACAACACAGAATGGCAGAAAGGCAATTTTCCAGTTGTGGGAGCTTGGCTTCATGAGATCATCTCTGAATAAATGTGAATGCACCAAAGAGCGTGAAAATGTTCCTCGTTTCACGCGTTCTGTTAATTATACCAGATTGGTAATTCGAAAGTTTCAGTGAATTCTTGAAACTTGGAGCTTTTTTTCGAGTATCACTCAATAGGCATATCGGGACCAAGATGGGATTGTTTCTCGATCCATTAAAAATATCTGTTATAATCCGGACTTACCTATTTGCGAGTGATATTGTGAAAATGCATGCTGATTCAGGGGATGCGATCCATTTACAATCAAAACCCCGGGTTTCTGGAAACCAGACGGAGCATCTTGTGACTGAACACGCCACACAAGAAAATGATTCTGAGGGTGCACTCGCGGGAGGCTCTATAGCAGCCTGTGAAGTGAGCGTCTTCCTTCCGGATGCCTCTGAAGCGGAATCACGGAAGACGGAAATTGATCTGTTTTACCCTGATGAAGTTGTGGGAAATATTCCCCCTTTTCCTCACTTGTTCCGTCATCCTGTCAAAGCGACTTTGTGGTTGATGAGGATGGTATTTGGCATAGCGTGCCTGGTTCTTTTTCTAGCGGTGATCGCCGCCATTCCAATTGTCAACTTTATCGCTTTGGGCTATCTGCTGGATGTTGAAGGTAGAGTGGCGCGAACGGGAAAAATTCGCTTGGCATTTCCGCTCCTGGATATCGCGCCGCGGCTGGGAACGATTGTGATAGGTATCGGACTCTGGTTAATTCCTCTGTTTCTTTTGGCAGGTGCCGCCGCCGATGCGCGATTGATTGATCCGGGAGGACAGAGCGACCAGACATTACATTTTATAAATCGGGTTGCTTCAATTCTGATTGCCATTCATCTCTGTCTGGCATTAGCCCGTGGGGGGAAATTTTCCTGTTTCATTCGGCCACTCAAAAATCTGATCTGGTTTATCAAACAGATTCGAGCCGGTGGTTACTTTGAACGAGCGGCTCTGAATGTGAGTACCTTCGTGGCGTCACTTAAATTGGGGCAGAATTTTTCATTGGGATTGCGTGGCTTTCTGGGTGCGTTTATCTGGCTGGTGATTCCGTCCTTGATGTTTTCCGCAGCCAGTGCACCAGAGGGAGGGCAGGGAACTCCTGTTCTGATTACCATACTGGGAGGTCTCAGTCTGGTGATTGTGCTGGGATGGCTACCTTTGTTGCAAGCGCATTTTACAGCAGAGAATCGTTTTCGCGCGATGTTTGAACTGGGAACCGTTCGTCGCAAATTCAAACGGGCTCCTTTGGCGTGGATGTTGGCTCTGATTGTGGTTTATGTTTTGTCACTGCCCCTCTATCTGTTTAAAGTGGCGGCGCTACCACGCGATGCGGTTTGGGGTATTACCCTGATCTTCGTGGCGACGATTTATCCAACGAAACTGCTGTTGGGCTGGGTCTATTATCGAGCCTCTACGCGGACACAAAACGCCTGGTTTGGATGGCGATGGTTAGGCCGGACGATAGTAGTGCCGTTGCTGGCCGTCTACGTGTTTATCCTGTTCTTTACCCAATTCATTGGGATTCATGGAAGTGGCGTGCTCCTGGAGCACCACGTGTTCTTGTTGCCGATTCCTTACTAAGAAATACCTGCTTGCAGAGGTAAGCCTTAATGTCTGCTGACTTTGTGGAAAGCCGCTTCTTTCGTTAACCGCTTGCTGTCAGCTGCCTGTTTTAACACAGCGCTTTGTTTCCCCGAGTGCAATTCGAATTTTCTGAAAATCCTTTCGCCTTTTAAAAATCATAAAGTTATGATTTTGAGAGAGGAAGATTTGGATGAAATGAAAGCAGAGAGAGCACACCATTCGTAATCAATCGCAGAATTGATCCGGGTTTCTTCCGGGAATCTGGCTTAAGGATATGCCGGGAAAAGTTCTATTTTTCCCGGCACACACACGTTCGCATCATTTCCTGGCTATGCGTGTTGCCTTTAACGGAACGGAGGACAATTGCGCCTGGCCATTCTTTTGAAAGGCAGGACGAGCGATGAACGAATACAAGGTAGATGACGTTAGGAATGTGGCATTGGTCGGCCACGGGGCTGTTGGCAAAACAACTGTAGCCGATCTTTTGCTTTTTCAATCTGGTGCCTCTCCTCGACTGGGGTCTGTCGATGAAGGCACCAGCCTGCTGGATACCGATGAGGAAGAAATTGACCATCGGATTTCGATCGCGTCCACGTTGGTGCATTTCGATTATGGTGGCCACCATATCAATTTGATTGACACACCAGGTTATCCCGATTTCATAGGGCAGGTTTCCGGCGCATTACGGGCTGTCGAGACCGCGTTAATATTGTTGAACGCCGGGCATGGCGTGGAAATCAATGCACTGCGTGTTTCCAAGATGTCACAAGAGGCCGGCATAGCCCGAATGATCGTGCTGAATAAATGTGATACAGAAAATATCGACTACGATTCCCTGCTAAATTCCGTTCGTGAAACATTCGGCTCTCACTGCATCCCAATTAACCTGCCGGTTGGATTGGGAGACGATTTCAAAGCCGTACATGATCTTGTGAAAAATACCAAGGCATCCGAAGCGGGAGTTTTAGGAGATCCAGAAGGCACACGCCAGGAATTGATTGAAGCCATCGTCGAATCGAATGAAGAGCTTTTGGAGCGTTTCTTTGAGGGAGAAGAGATCAGCGCTCAGGAGTTATCGGCTAATATCCCGAAAGCCATGGCGGCGGGGACGCTGATTCCTGTGTTATTCATGAGCGCCAAAACGGGAGTTGGTGTGGCCGAATTTATGGAAGCCATGTCGAACTACACATTATGTCCGCAAGATATTCAGCGTATGGAACAGACGAAAGACGGGCGTTCCGTGATGCTGGACCCTTCGCCCGACCAGCCGTTTGTCGCACAAGTCATCAAAACCCGCATCGATCCCTTCATTTCTAAAATGAATTATCTCAGAGTCTTTTCGGGCAAGTTAAATAAAGATTCGTCAGTCGTAAATGTACGTACTGGAAAACCAGTCCGCTTGAATCAGTTACTCGACGTGCAGGGGGGAAAACAGGAGCCCGTGGATGAAGTGACAGTGGGAGATATTTTCGCCGTCGCTAAGGTGGATGATCTAAAGCTGGGAGATACGATTGCCGCCGATGTGAATGGTGATGGACTTTCACTGCCTGAAATCAAGTTTCCGCATCCGGTGGTGGGGCTGGCAGTGGAGCCTAAAAGCCAGAATGACCAGCAGAAAATATCTGGTGCGCTTCATAAAATTGAAGAAGAAGATCAAACCTTCCATGTGATTCATGATGAGGAAACGCATGAGATGGTCATGCAAGGGATGAGTGAATTGCATTTGAAGATCGTGCAGGAACGCCTTTTGCATCGTGATAAAGTAGCAGTGGTTACACATCAGCCGAAAGTACCTTATCGTGAAACGATTATGGGAACCGTAGAAGGCAGCTATCGTCACAAAAAGCAGTCGGGTGGCGCGGGACAATTCGCTGAGGTTCACCTCAGGCTCTCTCCCATGCCACATGATGTGAATCCGGAAGAGTACTTTACCAAGGCAAAATTTGATCATCTCAGATCGTATCATTACGATCCCGAATTCAATTATGCATTTGTCGATCGAATCTCGGGAGGTTCGATTCCAAATCAATTTATCCCGGCTGTGGAAAAAGGGGTTCGCGAGCGAATGAAGCAAGGCGTGGTTACGGGCTGTCAGGTGCAGGATCTAGTTTGTGAAGTTTACTTCGGCAAAGATCATCCGGTGGATAGCAACGAAACGGCTTTCAAAATCGCCGCCAGCAAGTGTTTTGCCGAGCTGTTTCAGAAAGCGCGACCGGCTTTACTGGAACCGATTGTCAAAATCGAAATCCTGATTCCGGAAGAAAATGTTGGCGACATCAGCAGTGATCTCTCCAGTCGCCGAGGACGCATGGAAGGCATGCAGGTTTCTCCCGGCGGTTATGAAATTATCCAGGCGCGGGTTCCCCTGGCAGAAATCATGACGTATGCCCGCACGCTTTCCAGTCTGACGGGGGGGCGGGGGACTTATGACATTGAATTAAGTCATTATGAAATGATTCCGCCAAACGAGCAGGCGAAAATTATTGAGCTGCTCAAGAAGGCAAATGGCTAGCTTAGTGAGTTCGATTCACAAGAGCAGCCTGCAGAAGTTATGAATGTCATCCTGCAGGCTGTTCAATCGTTTTGAATTGACGCTCTATTATTTCTTTTTTTTGCGGCTTCGAGCCAGTGGCTGGTTCCATTGTTTCAACTGTTTTTTGATGTCATCCAGAGACATCGGCACAGGGGAGAGTTTGATTTGCGTCTCAATATCATAATGCTCGCTGGTTACTTTTTCGTCCAGACGATCAATTTCGTCTTCCAGATTTCGCATCCAGTCTGGCACGTCGATTCCCGAACCAATGGTCGAAGCCAGATAACGCTCGATTTCTTCCTGTAGAATGGAAAACGCAGCTGACTCTTCATTTCCGTTTTGTGCGTCTTTCATAGCGCGTGGCACCAGCGCCATCATTCGATTCACTGCCAGCGGTTTTACAAAACGCTCATTCAGATGATCTGAGATCAAAGGCAGATTGATTTTGTATGTTGATTCCGTCTGATGCAGTTTTTTGAGATGCTTTTTCGCCATCTCTTCTGAAGTCGCTTCAAAGACAGCTTCCCAGATCAAAGCCGATTCATTGCGGTCCTGTTGCGCGAGGACTTTGTGGGCGATCAACAATGGTACCATCTTCCAGTCATCGCGTTCGTAGGCCGCTTCGATTCTCAGGAAATCGAGCAGGCAGTAAAACATTTCACCGTAGTCTGACTGAGTAGTGGTGCTGTTGTATTCCACAAAACGGTCAAATTTATCGATCACCGATTCAAAAATGATTTTGAGGTTGGTTACCGCCTCTTCGATATCGAGTTTGCCTTCTTCCAGATCGGTCAGCAGTGCCATTGGTTGAGCCGGGTTCTGATACTCTGCCAGATAATCCAGATACTGTTCGATCCCGTTGTGCAGAATGGTTCGCAGGTTGCCTAGAGTTAGATATTGTGCATGAAACAGGTCGGCTCCATAGAGTTCGATGAACTGTTTGACTTCCTGCCAGACAAATTCCTGGTTCAAGGCTTCGGCGCTGGAAAGACGCATCGTGCGACTGTGTTTGAGCCATTGCTCGCGATATTTATCAACCAGTTGCTCAGCGATATCAATCAGTTCTTCGTCGTCCAGTTGCTCAGTTTCCCACGAATGCGAGGACCGAATAATAGCGGAGAGCGAGCTTCTGAGCGCCGTCCGAAATAACCGATCAAATTCACTGACGGCGATTCCTTCCGGTCGTGAATTGCGTTCCATGCGATAGGCTGTTTTCAACAACTGCCAGGTTTCACGCAGCATTCCCAGGTTGGGAAGCTGTGAAAGCAGAAAACGGAGAATCATTTGGAGCGACCGGACTTTTAAGACCACATTCGGTTTGCCTCCCTGGTCAATGGGAGTATACAGTAGCGGGGTTTCCGCGATGTTTCTTAAAAACGTGGGGAATTCTTTTTTGATCAGCTCGACATCACGTGTGAGCACGCCGCGATATATGGGAACCAGCAGACTTTCATTTTCTGAGAGTTTGGGTTCCGCTTCGTCTTGTGGAATCGTTGACAGCAACATCAAGCGTGCCGATCGACAATTAACCGTGGTGATGATGATGGCGTGCATCAAATAGTATTTTGTCTGGAGCTGCAGATCGTATTCGATATTCGAGTCGTGGTCGCCACTCGGTTTGGGAATCCGGTAGTTCCAGATAGAATTCAGCAGAACGACCAGTTCCTGCTGCAGGTGTACGGTGTGTTGAATCCAGCCTGCGATGGACTCCCGGGTTTCTTCATTCAATACCGCTGGTTTTTCTGAATTTTCGGAGGGAACGAGTTCTGTTTCACAGAAAAAGGCGGCTGACAATTGCCAGAGTTGCGAGAGTGTATTTAAGAATTTGAGCCGCGGTTCAAGTTGCCGATTGATCGATTCGATTTCCGTATTACTGGGAGAGAATCCAGAGTCCATCATCTCACCCTGGGTACCATCATCGGCACTGTCACGAAATGTCACGTTTTCATAGGCGGCACCAAACAGGGAATCTTCTTCGTCTGGTTCTTCCGGATCAATTTCAAATGGATCTTCAATTTCTTTTTCAGGAACTGGCAACACGGCGTCAAAGTTTGGAACTGACCAGTAATCGGCGGCGTTGGCTTCCAGGTAGTCAAACATTTTTCGAATCGAATGACTGTTAGCAGGAATCGCTTCAGGATCGGTGTTGGATGTTAACTGCCGCATCCATTGCAATAGGACGGCGTGAATCGAATACGGGCCTGACTCCAAGCCTGTCTGATCGACCTGGCTGAGCCACTGCATGATCAGTCCGATGGCGGCAACATGATCATGCTTTTGCAGAAGGGCATCAACGGTGAGTGCATAGGCTTTGGCTGATTCAAAACGGTCAACATGCTGTCGCCAGAAGGAAATATCTCCCACGGCTTCTCCGCCGCTCTTCCATTCGGTCAGAATCTGAGAAACATGCGCGGCTGATTCGAAGGAATCCTGCCCGTTCACGTGCGGCAGATCTTCTACTGTTGTTGTTGCGTAGCGATCCCATTTCTCGGCCAGCTTTTGAAATTGGTCGGAAATTTCCAGCTTCAGTTGATTATTACCTTGCGCGGCGGCTTCACTGAGCGTAGCGGAATAGGCGGAAAACGTTTCTTCCATCAGATCAAGCAGGACTTCGCTGCGCTGATCGGGGATACTGTCTTCGCGGGAAATGAACAGTGGGAATAATCCCTGAAATCCCAGAATATTCCAGGGATCAATCAAGGCACCGCATTCGATACCTCTGGTCAGATGGTCTTCAATTTCGGGAATTAGCTTCCAGGCCTGTTCCAGCTCATACCGTTCCAGATGCAGGTGGACCATCGTGATCCTCCATTGAATTTCACATTCAAATCGCACTGACGTACAAGGGATGACGGCTGCTTCGCAGCGGGCGGCTATGGAGAAACCCATCCTCGCATAAATGCGAGACAGCTGGCGATGCTGAACCTGTTGTGCTCCATAGCGGGCCAGGTGGAGATTCAGATAATGGCGGATATGCCCAAAAGGTTGCTGAGACTGTTTGGCTTCTTTGAGCAGCCGTTCGGCACGTTTGCCTGAAGCGGATGCCAGCAAACGATTGTAATAGTCGTCTCTCTGGCGGGCGACTTTGGGAAGTAGTGAAGTCAAACTGGTATCACTGGCGTGTGAATCCGGACCACAACCGCTGATGGAGGACGCCATCAACATAGTGCCACTCAGTACTGCAGCAGCGTCCTGTAAGCGTTCCTCAAGTGGGATGTCTTTATTTTCATCAATCCAGGCTAACAGCGAGTCGAGAATTAATCTGCGGATGACAAACCGGCGATAATACCCCTGATTATCAATGACGTGCGGGTCCCACTCGCCGAACATGTAGTTTGTGCGCTTGTTTACGGGGTGCAGGTGATCGTGTGCGCGGAGGTCGATGGCGATTTCATCCATCTTCTCCAAACTAAAGTAAGCCTGATGCAGCAGGTCATCGGGCGTGCTTTGCAATGTTTTGATTGTTTGTTCGATTAGCCGGTGGTAAGCGCCTGAAGCGACACCACTGTCCCTAAAGAAAACGGGCAGGGGCCGGAATTTCTCATGGGGATAAACCTGCATCTGTCGGCCATTTTCCAGAACGGCCACGGGACGGAAGCCGACGAAGTCGTTTAGTCGGTCAATCGTTCCCGAAATGATCTGTTGTGTCGATTCCCAAGGGCCTCCCTGTTCCAGTAGTGCTTCGAACAGCACCGCCAGAAAATAAGGCTGAATCAATTCCTGCTCTGTTACATGAAACAGCAGGTCGCGGTGATGCTGCCGGTATTGCGGCAGACATTCCTCAAACGCAATCCGGATCACATTTTCAGCCTGCTTGATTTCCTGAAAGGCAGGGGTGGTTCCTTCCAGTTCTTTTAAATGCGAATTTAACAGCAACTCGAGTGTTTGTGCGGTTGGCGGATGCTCCCATTCGGAAAAGAGCTGATTCCAGTTGAAGCGAAATTTGGGATCTGGCTTACCATTAGAGAAGTTTAGATACCCCAGGATTTCCCTCGTGATGTGCTTATCAACAGTGGGAAATGTGTCCTGGTCCGATTTTTTATTACGCGATGCAGTCATATTAGCAAACGTGGATGGTTGAATCAGATAATAGAAAAAGACGAGTGAATGATGTTACTCGTCTGCAGTAAAACAGGCTATTTCTTCCTTGAACAGTCCCAAAGGACCGAATCCCCGAATCAATTATTTTTTTTAGCGATCTGTGGTCAAAAATGCATCCCGTCTGTGATTTCTAACTGTAATTTTCTAAAGGGTTTATTGATAAATCTTGAGCAAACATTCTTCTGATGATTTCATGTATTTGCGAGGGTGTTCGTATGAGTACTCCAGGTTACTTCCTGCTTCTCAACCCGATGTGCAAGTTTTCTTCAACTCGGATGTCATTATATGACGATTATATCGAATATGCGTACGACTCAGGTGAGCTGTTATTGTGTGCCTTTCAATCAAAGGGATCAAGGCTGACATTGATAAACGGCGATAGGCGGGGGAATTTCCCTACCAGATTAGAAGCATCTTAAGTGGTGTACCCAGCGCTGATTTCACCAGAGACGGCTCTCAAGGAGCCAATTTTTTTGAGTTTGTGTATGCCAGATTCTGAATTGAACGACTGACAGAATACATGTGCCTTTAAGGATGTGAATAGACAGATGGAACACTTGGAATCACTACCGGAAAGTGAAAAAAAAGATCACTTGTTAAACTGGTCGAAAGCAGTTCTGAAGTCTCCACTTTTTTGGGGAGCCGCTGCCACATTTGGCTTTTATGCTCTGATTCCTTACCTTCCCGTGTATCAATCTCTCATTGATCGCTATTTTTGTAGCCATCCGCTGGAATATGCAACCGCGGCCCTGTTCTTCATTGGGATGTCCATCATTGGCGTGAAGGGCATGGGCATGTTCAGTCAGAAAAAGTCGTTGACTGAAACAAAAATTGACTGGGAAACGATCGGCGAAATTGAGAATCTCGATGATCGAATTGATGTCTTTTCAGATCAGGTCCAGTCCCTTTCCGGTTGGATTGGAGAGACCTATCTTGGTAAAAGACTTAAGGATACGGTTTCCTATGTGAAAAGCCGTCATTCCGTCAAAGATCTCGATGAGCATTTAAAGTATCTGGCTGAACTGGCAGCCGAGCAGGTGCATGCCAGTTATTCTCTCATCCGTACAATTACCTGGGCCGTTCCGATTATTGGGTTCCTCGGGACCGTGATCGGGATTACGATTGCCATTGCGAACGTGACTCCCGACCAACTGGATACTTCGCTTTCCGAAGTGACCGGCGGTCTGGCGGTTGCCTTTGATACGACGGCTCTGGCTTTGGGGCTGTCTTTGATTCTGGTCTTCTCCACCTTTATCGTGGAACGTATGGAGCAGAAACAACTGGAGCAGATCGAATTCTTCGGAATACAGAATATCGCATCCTGCATGAGTGTGTCAGAGAATTCAACCAGCCCACTGGAGTTAGCAGAAGCAGAAGCGGCACAACAGCTGGTACAGCGTACCGAAGAAATGATTCAGCGACAGACTGAGCTCTGGCAGCAAAATCTGGAAGGATTGCGAAGCCGCTGGGCGGAGGTGATGGAACGGCAGCAAGTCAATTTTGACGACTCTATGCAGGAAGGGATGTCGAATACGCTGGGGAATCATTCATCCCAGTTGGAATCGCTGCGAAACGAGTTCTTAACCGCTTATCAGTCAACGACGGAACAGATTGAATTGATGCTCACGCGTTGGCAGGATCAACACAAAGAATCGAACAGCAGCTTTTCAACACATCTGGCTCAGATCTGGAACGAGGTTCATCAGGATGTTATCTCGGCTCAATCCCGTCAGACATCACAGATCGAGCAGGCAACCAAAGAGATTGCCGGCGAAGTCAGACAGTGGAACCAGCAGTTAAAAGATACATCAGAAGTTTCCTCGCTGCAGATTGAAGCCTTGAACACACAGAGTGAAAATCTGTTGAAAATTGCAGGACAGGAAGAACATCTGGTGGGCTTACAGCAACGACTGACGGAAAATTTGGATGCTATTCGTGCGACGGAAACCTTTGAAGAAACATTGCACAGCTTAAGTGCCGCCGTCCATTTGCTTACGGCACGATCCAGTCGAAATAATGCTGCCTGAGATTAAAAAACGGACGTTGTGATTCTCATATTTTTTTCTGAACGAAGTGAAAATACCGGTTTGATTCATGAGCAGACAAGGTCGCGAAGCACGTTCGGTATCGCTATTTCCATTCTTAGCGGTTCTCATTTGTGCTATGGGAGCTTTAATATTCCTGCTGGTCGTCACAACGCGTCGCATCCGTCATCAAGCTCTCATGCAGGTGCAGACGGTGGTTGTGGAAGAAGTCGTCGAAGACGATCTCTATCCCCCGATCCTGTTTGCTGCTGAGGTTGTCGAGCCAGAACCGGCTGCACCGATCATCATCAAGGCCCAGGAACCAGAGCCCATGCCAGTGCCAGAGCCGAAAGTCATTAATCTGGCTTTGGAGAAGGAGGCACGGTTAAACGCATTGAATCGCGAGAAAGTAAAGAAACTCGCTGCGCTGAAATTACAGAATCAGAATTTAATCCGTTTGAAAACTGAATTGAGTCAATCGGAATCTGTTTTAACACAGAGCAAACAGCAGATTCAGTCACTGCTGCAAAAAGATTCGGAGCTCAGTCAGAAAATGGTTCAGCTGAAAGGTCAGAAGTTGCGCGTTGCGGAACTGCTTCAGGAAGAATTACTCACTCTACAGCAGAAAAAGCAGTCACAAAAGACGGCCCGCAGCAAGTATTCTGTGATTCCCTATGATGGCCAGACCGGCACGGCTAAACGGCCGATTTTAATTGAATGCACTGACAAAGGGCTGACCTTTCTGCCGGAAGGCATTACGTTAACGCCGGATGACCTCAAGGAATTTACGCCTGGGTACAATCCGTTACTGGCGGGGACACAGGCTTTATTTCAATACTGGAAAACAAAAGATCGACGCACCAATCAGGAACCTTATGTTTTGATTCTGGTCCGCCCCAGCGGAAGTGTGGGGTATTATGTCGCGCGAAAATTGTTGAACAATCTGGATCTGAATTCAGGTTATGAACTGATTGATGCTGACTGGGACTTCGAACTACCTGAAAAAGATCCGAACGCAGAACAGGTTTGTCAGGCTGCCATTGATCGTGTATTAAGCGAACGCAAAAATCTGGTTTCACAACTCCGGCAAAGCAGCCAGCCGGGACCGGGGGGCCGTCGATTGCAATTTGATGCGCGAACAGGCATGGTACGCGTTATTGAGCCTGAAGCAGAAGCAGGTACGGGAACAGGGGCTTCCCGTGGTTCAGGCCAGTTGGCAACGAGAAAGACGGGTAATGCTTTCAGTGGTTCTCGCTTCAGTGATGTCTTAACGCCTCGGCAGCAAATGGCACGGGCGGAGCATCTAAAAGGTGTTGCCGATCAAAATCATATTGTTTCTAACGAAGGTACAGGAAACAACGAATCCGAACAACACGGACAGGGACAGGGACAGGGAGCGGGCGCAGGAACAGAAAAGTCACAACAGCGGACAACGGGACGAAAAAATCTTCCCGGCAGCCGACAGGGAGCTGAGGTCTATGATCTGGCAGATTTGCAAGAACCGAAAGGCTGGAGCGGGGACAATAATTCGAGTATGAAACGGGCGAAAGTCATCGGACGTGAGCAACTCAAAGAAATGGCAAAACAACATCTTGTTCCTCTGGATAGAGCCCAAGCGAAACAGAGTACCGATGCCCGGGACTCGCAAGAGGCAGGAAAAGAAGATAGCGGATCGAATTCGGCTGCCTCACAGAATCGAATGGTTGAAAACCCCTTCCTTAAAAAGGGAACGCAATCCGGAACCGGCGGTTCGGAACAGCAGTCTCAGAATGCAGCATCTCAACCTCGTATGGAGCGGATTCCTCCTGGGAGATCTGCTTCCGGAGCAGGCAATTCCAGTTCGTTATCACTCAATCGCAGTAAACGCTCCGGCGCCTCTTCCACAATTGAATCCTCAAACAATAGTCGGTGGCAGCCTCCTCAGTCACGTTCTGGAATTGGCTTTGAAAGAGAAATTACTGTGCAGGTTGGCGCGGATCGAATCCTGGTAGGAGGCGAACAGGCAATTCGAGTTGATCAGGGAGTGACTCAGGAACGGTTATTGCAGTCGATGATCGTGGTGATGGATCAATATGTGGAATCCTGGGGACCTGCCCCCAAAGGGTTTTATTGGGTTCCCACAATTCAGTTTACCATCAGTCCCGGTGGCAATCAGTATTACGAACGGTTGAAATCTTCCGCTCAGAAAATGGGGCTGCAGACTGAGGCCAAATACACACTGGATCCTTTGCCGGTCTCTGCCTCACTCTCGTCCGGAAAGGAGCAGTAACATGAGCCGCCGCACACCTCAGGGGGAAGTTGGTTTTGGTTCGGATTCGTTTCTGGATATTGTTGCTAACATCGTCGGGATTTTGATCATCTTAATCGTGATTGCCGGCGTGCGCATGAGCCAGGCTCCCGTGTCCGTGGCAGAGAGTCAACCGGTTAGTCCATCTCAACCGGAAGTAATCGATGTCGATCTGGAAGCATTCCTTCCGAAGATTGAGCCAGAGCCGCCGTTACAGGAACCACCAGCATTGGTTTTGTCTCAGTTGGAGCCGAATCAGCTCGCGCCTCAGAAACCGAAAATTATTTACCAGCATCCATCGCCAGAATTATTGAGTGAATTGCAAAAACTCGAAGCAGAGCTGATCCGTCTGGATCAGGCGATGCAGAGCCGGAAAACCGGAGCGCAGGGTTTATTACAGCTAAAACAGGCTGTGAATGGCGAAGTGCAAACTCTGGTTTCTCAAATTACTCAGAAAAGTGATCGCTTGGAGGATGAGTATCAACAGTTGCTGGGGCTGGTCAAAGAGACCAAAGAAACCAAACAAGAGTTAGAACGGGTTGTTGCACAAGCCCGAAAAGTTTCTGCGCCAGAGCAACAGGTGAAACAGCTCAAGCATCGTTTAACTCCCGTCAGTCAACTGGTAACAGATAAGGAATGGCACTTTTTACTCTCGGAAAATCAAGTCTCTTATGTGCCGATCAACGAACTGCTGGGCGATTTGAAAGATCAGGTGATGAAACGAGGGAGCTGGCTTGCCAAGTATCGAGAGCATCATGGCAAGGTCGGTCCCATTCGTGGCTATATGATGAATTATGTGGTCGAACGCCAGGCACTCTCGGCCATAGATCAACTGAGAAATGGTGGAACCGGTGGATTTCGAGTTGGAGTGACCAAATGGGAAATTGATCGGAACGAGGATGTTGGTGGAGAAGGGCTGGAAACAGCACTCCAGATACAATCTCAGTTTTATCGCGCGTTAACAGATATCGGTTCCGGTTCCACGCTGACTTTCTGGGTTTACCCCGACAGTTTCGAACTATATCGCAGCTTACAGAAACATGCGCATTCTCTGGGGTATCAGGTTGCCGGACGCCCGTTGCCGTTTGGAGTACCGATTGCAGGCTCTCCTGCAGGAACCAGATCAGCCGGACAATAACGGCGCTTAATATAGCAGAGTTGCCAGCTTCCTGCGGTACGTACTTGTTAATGCCGACTGGGGGCCTAACAGGTCAAAGATGCGAAGTATGGTCGCTTTGGCTTCGACGCCGGCTCCCGCTTTATCTTGTTCGATAATCGAAAGACAAATCTCAAGCGCTTCCTCGTGTTTGTTCGAGATGGCCAGTGCATCGGCAAGTGCAATTTTCAGAGCAGGATTCTCAGGATCGGCTTCGAGAGCGGCTCGTGCTGCTTCTGTTCCTCCGGCTTCTGTTGCCGCTGCCTGCAATTCCAGCTGCGATTTGATCTGTTCAGCTTCCGGCTCCAGAAAACCGCGTGTTTCCAGTTCCTGAATGATTTGAGAACATTCATCAAATCGGGACAGTTTGGCCAGGACGGCTGCCATCCGTAATTTAATCACCTCATTCTTCGGATCCAGGTCTGCGGCTTCACGATACTTGACTTCAGCCGAGGCCGGATCTGATTCTTCCAGTAGCTGTCCTTCCTGCAGTAGCATCTCTACGGGGGAGGGAACGAGTCGCGTAATCCATTCTCGCAGTGATTCTTCCGGCAAGATACCTTGGAAATGATCAACGGGTTGACCATTCAGGAAGGCAACCACAGTGGGAATCGACTCCACACGAAACGCTGCTGCTAACCCTTGTTGTTCGTCGATATTAATTTTTGCCAGACGAATTTTTCCCTGGAATTCTTCGACTATCTTTTCCAGAAGTGGAGCCAGTTGCTGACAGGGACCACACCAAGGCGCCCAGAAATCAATCACAATCGGTGTCTGTTCCGATTGCTTAATGACTTCTGTTTCAAAGTTTTCTTCTGTGATATCAATAATCCATGCAGAGTTTGCTGACATGAGTAAGTTCCTTGGTTGTTGCACCGGTTTGTGTTGTCGTTTGGATAGTGAAGTATCAGGTTGAGGGGACTCTCAATTGGCAAATGGCCCATTGCCCAAAGTTTTCTTCCACTTCAATTTGTACGATTTCGATCTGGCTGGCGTCATGCGATCCTATCACAGACAGTAGTTGCTGGCCAATCCAATGCGCAATTAATTCAGCGGTCGTATTCGCAATCGGCAGCAAAATACAATCTTCTCTGGGGAAAACCCAGCGTCGGTCTTCAAATGTCGCCTGGATTTCGTTGTTCTCTTCTGCAACTTGAATCTTGGGATGTTGCGTCGGGAGTAAGACGCGGTGGTCGAGTGCGTCCACGGTTTTTTGTAACTGATCTCTTAAGGCAATGAAATCAAAGACATAGCCATTTTCGTCCAAAGGCCCCGTCAATTCGGCGGCGACCCTCCAGTTATGGCCGTGCAGTCGTTCGCAGGTATTACCGTTAAAAGTAATGAAGTGCGCAGCGCTGAAAACTAGATGGTCTTTGGTGACGCGTACCTTGTATTGTGGGTCTTGATTCATTGTAGATAATCGTTTTTCAATTCTGGTTGAAACTTTGAGGGAATCTGTTTGATTATTGTATCGATCTCCGGTGTCGGAATAAAACCATCCCGTAGTGCAACAAACAGGGCAGCCACAATCAAGTCGGCAGTTGTGCCAGGATTTCGCTGATTTCCGTTCTGACGTAACCACAGATCGAAGTTCGAGAGGCTTGGTGTGAACTCTTCTGCATCCAATACGGCTCTCGCGCGTGCGGCAGACTGTTTTGCTTCATTCGGACCGCATTTGCGTGCAATCAGGGTATCCGGAAAATCAGACATCAGCCGCAGCTGTAAGCGAATCACGGCTGATTCCCAGTCCGCACTTTTGCTCCAGAACTCTTGCAGTGCTGGTACTGCCGTTCCCAGTGTGATATGAAAATCGTTCGCGTATTCGCTGGCCACTGAATCGCGGTCCGCAGCCAGACACATGACGTCACGGAGTGTCCCCGTTGGCTCTGTCGCGACATCTTCTGATTCAGTTTTTCCCAGCCCTCCCGGTTTTGCAATCCGGATCGCTTCGTAGACTTCTCTGGCGTCCTGAATGGTTAACTGATCCAGCACCGCGTGAATCCCGGCGTCGATTGTTTGTTCACTGGGGACCGCTGCCAGCGGCGCCAGTAAAAGCACCATGCCGAGATTTGAATTACTGGGAATGACTTTCTGGGTCTCGCAGATGGATTCCCTGATGCTGGGGCCAACCTTGTCAGAAGTCGAGTGAGACAGGATGGGGGCTATTACCGCGGCCGACTTCAAAAAATCAGAGTAGGTTAAGTCTGGAAAAGCAGTTTCAGGGTGTACGTTTCCTGGTTTTCTGGCGGTTGCTTCCATCAGGCAAGCGAGGTAAACCCAGTGTTCGAGTTGTTGAATATTTTTGCTCATATGGCTCGGTTTGATTGATGGTCAGCAGAAATCTGCGTACAACAGTATGTAAAGAATCTAAATTATCCTGCTGGGGTTCTGTTGGGAGTTTTTAATTTTGCAGGATGGTCCCGGAGAAATGAAGTCTCCGGCAACTTGATCTGCCCAGGTAACAGGAATTGATTTATGAGCCCTTCTATCGAGCGACAGCAACTGCAAACCGTGCATATTGTGCCTTTGACCGCGTTTCATCAGAACGATCAACTCAATCTGGATGCGCAAGCAGCGCACACAGCCAAATTGTATGAAGCTGGGATGCGAGTTTATCTACCAGGCGCTGGTACGAGTGAATTCCATAGTCTGCGACCAGAAGAGATTGTGGAATTGGTAAAAGTAACCCGCGAAGTCACGGGGCCGGATACGTTGATTTTTGCTCCTATCGGGTATCAGGTGGGCATCGCTCGTCAGACCGCCATTGATTGCATTGAAGCGGGGGCCACAGGAATCATGTTTATGCCGTTTGCGCATCCCTATATGAGTGATCGGGGCGCGGAAGAATATTATCTGAGTGTGATGGACGCCGCTAATTGCCCGACCCTGTTCTACAAAAAAGCGGAGATTCCCAGTGATGCACTGTTGTTGGAATTAGCCGCTGATAAGCGATCGATTGGAGTGAAGTATTCGGTGAACCAGATGCATCAGTTCCGAACAACCGTAAGTGCTGACAAGCATGGCCTGGAATGGATTTGTGGTTCGGCAGAGCGCTTTGCCCCTTATTATATGCTGGCTGGTTCTGGTGGATTTACCAGTGGCGCAGGAAATGTTTGCCCGCATTTATCTTTGGCAATGCATGCCGCTTTTGTATCTGGCGCCTATGCAGAAGGGATGCGTATTCAACACCAGATTCTGCCGATTGAAGACTACCGGGCCAGAGCAGGGGACAGTTTCAATATCAGCATGTTAAAGTATGCGATTACTTTAACGGGAGCCGACTTTGGTCCTCCACGACCGCCGCAACGGACTCTGACTTCCGAACAGCAAGCAGAGATTCGCCAGTTGATGGAACCGATCCTGGAAACCGAAGCTGAGTTGGCGCAACAAAAAAGCCCCGCTTCGTAAAACGGGGCTTTTTGCTTTTATCATTAAACTAGGCAGTTGCCAAACGTTCTTCTTTTTCTTTCAGGCGGCGGGCAACCACTTCTTCCTGAATATTGCGGGGCACCTGGGCATAGCGAGCGAATTCCATGCTGAATCCGCCTTTACCCTGAGTCATCGAACGCAGTTCGTTGGCATAGTCAAACATACTTGCCAGCGGGACTTCTGCGATGAACACACTGGTTCCCAATCGAGTTTCCGAAGTGTTGATCACGCCTCGTTTTTGTGCAATATGACCGGAAACGGGTCCCTGATATTCTTCAGGCACTTCGACTTCCAATTTCATGATTGGCTCGAGCAGGGCCATATTCGATTTCTTCAATGCATCTCGCATACAGTTGAAACCGGCAACGTTAAACGCCATTTCCGAAGAGTCAACGTCATGGTAACTACCGTCAGAAAGTGTCGCTTTGACTCCCACCACTTCGCACTCGCAAAGCGGTCCTTTTACCAGAGCCCGTTGGAAACCTTTATCGACGGCAGGAATGTATTCCCGTGGAATACGTCCCTGACTGATATCATTGACGAATTCATAGGTTTCACCATCATTTTCAACAGGCATCGGTTCAACTTTTCCAACCACGTGAGCGTACTGACCGGAACCACCAGTCTGCTTTTTGTGTTTGTGATTGTATTCAACGGGAATCGTGGGTGTTTCGCGATAAGCCACACGTGGTTCACCAACGATACATTCCACTTTGTATTCACGTTTGATGCGTTCGATGTAAACATCGAGGTGCAACTGTCCCATTCCCGCGATGATGGTCTGATTGGTTTCATCATCTGTCATCACATGGAAGGTGGGATCTTCGCGATTGAAACGTTGGATTGCTTTTGCCAGACGGTCTGCACCATCCCGGTCGAGTGGTTCGATCGAAAGACGAATCACAGGCTCAGGGACAAAGATACTTTCCAGAGCAAAGTTGACGTCACTGCTACAGAACGTATCCCCTGAGGCACATTCCATCCCGACGGCAGCAATGATATCACCGGCTTCACCGCAATCGACGTCTTCGCGACTGTCAGCGTGCATACGTACCAATCGGCCGAAGCGGGTGGAATTCCCGGTTCGGGTATTGATATAGCTTTGGCCTTTTTCGATTTTACCCTGATAGATACGCATATAAGTCAATTGGCCGAATGTTTCATCGACAATCTTAAATGCCATCGAGACCAGTGGTTTGTCAGATGAGTGTGACAGTTTGGTTCGGAATGTTTCACTGTCCGTTTTTTCTGCACCTTCTTTGATTGCTTTCAGCTGCGCATCCAGATCGATGGCAGAGATTTCCCGGTCAAGCGGGCTGGGCAGGAATCGTACGACGGCGTCGAGCAGAGTCTGAACCCCTTTGTTTTTGAAAGCCGTTCCCATCATCACAGGGGTGATTTCATGAGAAAGTGTGGCATCACGGATGACCTTGCTAATTTCCTCAACGGGGATATCTGTCTCTTCCAGCAGGGCAACCATCAGGTCGTCGCTGAACATGGAGAGCGTTTCGAGCATCGCTGCATGGGCTTCTTCTGCAGCCGCTTTGAACTCCTCGGGAATCTCGCCGAAGACTTCTGTTTCGCCTTGTTCTCCCGTGTATGTGATTGCCTGCATGGTGATCAGATCAATGACACCTTCGAAGTGCGCACCTTCACCCATTGGAATCTGCAGCGGCAGAGGCACAACATGCAGTTTCTCTTCGATCTGTTTGATAACGCTAGCTGAGTCGGCACCGGTGCGGTCCATCTTATTGATGAACGCAATACGCGGAACGCCGTAGCGTTTCATTTGGCGGTCCACAGTGAGTGACTGGCTTTGTACGCCACCCACAGAGCAGAGAACCAATACAGCACCATCGAGAACGCGTAAACTACGTTCGACTTCTACTGTGAAGTCAACGTGGCCTGGCGTATCAATAATGTTGATCGTTGTGTCTTTCCAGGTCACCTGAGTTGCTGCTGAAGCAATCGTGATGCCTCGCTCGCGTTCCAGGTCCATACTATCCATTGTAGCGCCACCATCGCCGCCCCGAACTTCACGGACTTTGTGAATACGTCCTGAGTAGTACAGAACTCGCTCGGTAAGTGTGGTTTTACCAGAGTCAATGTGAGCCGAAATTCCAATGTTTCGATACTTGTCCAGATTTTTCATGGCTTTGATGCACGTTTACTTAGGATAACATGTTATGGATACAAAACGGACGGCAACGTACCGACCTTGTTAAAGAGCTCTATTCTTTTCGGAACTATTTGAGAAGAAACACTCAAGCTTTTACAGGGGGTAGGCCCTGCAAAATCGCATCACGCTACTGTTGTGATGGCTGACCCGGCAGGTTAAATAAACAAGGGATCACTAACATTTCGCAAGTAGACAATCTGAGCGTTAGGTGTGAGCGTAGAATCTTATCGTTGTATCGTCTTGGGGGGAAGAGGATTTTTGGTTAAATTCCGAAAACTCGTTGATTAATTGCGCATTCATTTTAAACAAAACAGTTTGCAATGAAAAGCAAAAAGAGACAGGGAGAGACTTTCGAAAGCCTCTCCCTGTTTTTAAATGTTGACTATAAATAGTCTTATGCTTTTTCATCCAGGACTGCTTGAGCAGCAGCCAGTCGCGCGATTGGTACGCGGAAAGGAGAGCAGCTCACGTAATCCAGTCCCAGTTCGTGGCAGAAGATCACACTGGCAGGATCACCACCGTGTTCACCACAAATGCCGATTTTGAGTTCGGATCGGGTGCTACGACCACGTTCGACACCTGTCTGCATGAGACGTCCTACCCCATCCTGGTCAATAGTCTGGAAGGGGTCGGAAGGAATAATGTCGTTTTCGCGATAATGGCCGATGAAGGTACCATAGTCGTCACGGCTCATTCCGAGTGTGGTCTGGGTCAGGTCATTCGTACCGAAGCTGAAGAACTCAGCAGTTTCGGCAATCTGGTCTGCACAGATCGCAGCACGGGGGAGTTCCACCATGGTTCCGACCAGATAATTGACTTTGATGCCTTTCTCTTCGAGCACTTTTTCTGCTTCAGCGCGAATGATGGCTGCCTGATTGTCGAATTCGGTTTTGAATCCAGCCAGAGGAACCATGATTTCGGGATAGACTTCGATGCCTTCTTTTTGAACGTCGCAGGCGGCTTCCATGATGGCACGTGCCTGCATCGCTGTGATTTCCGGATATACAATACCCAGGCGGCAACCACGATGACCGAGCATCGGATTCAGCTCATGCAGTTCTTCGACACGACGGCGAATATATTCAACGTCGACGCCGAGTTCATTGGCCAGTTCTTCACCCAGTGTGGGGTTTTCTTCCAAGTGACGGTCTGAAAGGAACTCGTGCAATGGAGGGTCTAACAGGCGAATCGTCACCGGTAGACCATTCATGGCGCGGAAGATTCCTGAGAAATCTTCTCGTTGGAATGGCAACAGTTTGTTGACGGCTTTCGTGCGGGATTCGACATCGCCGGCAGCAATCATTTCACGGATTTCTGCCAGGTGATGGAAGAACATATGCTCGGTTCGGCAGAGCCCGATGCCCTCAGCACCAAAGGAAATTGCTTCCTCAGCCTGATCGGGTTGATCCGCATTCGTTCGAACTTTCAATTTGCGGATATCGTCAACCCAGTTCATCAGCTGCTCATAACGTTGATAGGTTTCTGAATCTTCCGGTTTAATCGTTTTGGAAATCAGCACTTCCACAATTTCACTTGGTTTCGTTTCCACTTTACCGGCGAAGACTTCACCGGTGAAACCATCGATGCTGATCCAGTCCCCGGTTTTGAGAACCTTGTCGCCAGCAATAATCGTTCCTGCGGCGGAATCAATTTTCAGTTCCGAAGCGCCTACGATACAGGCTTTCCCCATCTGGCGGCTGACGAGGGCAGCATGGGAACTGGCACCACCCAAGGCGGTCAGAATTCCCTTGGAGACACGCATACCACGCAGGTCTTCAGGGCTGGTTTCACGACGAACCAGAACCAGCTGGGCTGAGTTGTCTTGATTGTAGATCGCTTCTGCTTCTTCTGCACTGAAGCAGATATGACCGCAGGCAGCACCCGGACCAGCGTTGATCCCTTTGGTAAGCAGGTTACCTTCTTTGGCGGCTTTTTCTTTTTCAGCGGGATCAAAAATTGGCTGAAGCAACTGGTTCAAGTCGTCTGCAGGAATACGTTTTTTTGTAATGGCCTGTTCTTTGCTGACCAGACCTTCGTTGACCATATCGACGGCGATGCGGACAGCTGCGAAACCGGTACGTTTTGCATTACGTGTCTGCAGCATCCAGACTTTACCACGTTGAATGGTGAATTCGATATCCTGAACATCTTTGTAATGCTGTTCCAGCTTACGACCGATATCGTCGAGCTGCTTATAGCCTTCAGGCAGGTCGCTGCTCAGAGTCGACTCGATCTGCTTGGGAGTACGAATTCCAGCAACCACGTCTTCACCCTGGGCGTTGATCAGGTAGTCACCACAAAATCCGGGTTCTCCGGTGGAGCAGTTGCGAGTCAGGCCAACACCAGTGGCACAATCGTCTCCCAGGTTTCCGTAGACCATAGCTTGTACGTTGCAGGCAGTACCCCAGTTGTGAGGAATACCATAGTCACGTCGGTAAACGACAGCGCGGTCATTATCCCAACTGCTGAAGACAGCGCCGATGGCGCCCCAGATCTGCTGTTTTGGATCGGTGGGGAAGTCGTCTCCGGTTCCCTCTTTGATCAGTTTTTTGAATTCGGCGACCAGTTCTTTTAACTGTTCGGCATTCAGTTCAGAATCGTATTCAACTCCGGCTGCTTCTCGTTTGGCTTCCAGGGCGTGCTCGAATGGATCTTCGTCGGCACCTTTCATACCCATTACCACTTCGCCATACATCTGTACGAAGCGACGATAGCTGTCCCAGGCAAATGCTTCATTGCCGGACTGCTTAGCCAATGCCTGGACAGTGGTGTCATTCAGACCAATGTTCAAGACCGTATCCATCATACCAGGCATGGATTCACGTGCCCCGGAACGGCAGGAGACCAGCAGCGGGTTGGTGTCACAACCGAATTTGGCGCCCATGGCTTCTTCCACTTTGGCCAGTGCTTCTTCGACCTGTGCCTCAACACCTTCCGGGTAATTTCCCTTTGTCTTGCTGTAGTTGATGCAAACTTCTGTGTTCAAAGTGAAGCCGGCTGGTACGGGAAGGCCGATATTAATCATCTCTGCCAGGTTCGCTCCTTTACCCCCCAGGGTATTGCGCAATGTGGCGTCGCCATCTGCATTTCCAGCACCGAAGAAGTACACATACTTTTGACCTGACATACTTAATTCCTCTTAATGTTAATCGATTAGACCTTCGGTTCCTTCACGCAAAGAAACCGGTTACTAACCAGTACATATCTATTGTTTTAAGAAGCTTAATGCTTCCCTGTTAAGATGCGGGGTTGAAGTTCAACCCACTCTCATGCTTATATCCGGAACTCGCGGCTGCTGGTAAAAAGACCTTACCAATTGCAGTTTGCCTTCAGGAAGGCAGTTTGTATTTGGCGGTTGATATCCCGTTGACCGGATAAGACTTGGGTCCCTGCAGGATTGTTATTCAATCTGTTAAATTACGATTGAAATCCTGTACGTTAAGCCATCGGTTTGCAGCATATTTACTAGGGACACTACCATTGCTCAGTCTCACCGTCAAGCGTCTGGCGGTTATCGAGTTCAAGGGCCTGAGATTTCGTCAGAATCGGCCGTTAACCTGACCGAAACAGGAGCCCGAAACAGAGTTTAATTCGATCTGAATGATTTAGCATGGAAATTGCCTGAGGCTGTGATAACATGAGCGGAAGGGCTCAAAATTCCCGTTGACTTTGCACATCTCTTAAAATCACAATAAACTTCGTATGAGTAATTACTTACGTGTATTTATGTCTTGTTACAGGCTGCACCCATGATAGCGCGATTGATTCCGGTGAATGGCGGCCAGCCTATTTTGATTACCAGGGATGTGTCTGTTGTAGGTCGAAAATCAGACTTATGTGACATTCAGATCGACAAGAATAGCATTTCTAAGATTCATTGTGTGATTATCAAAACCGATGGTCTGCTGTTTGTTCGTGATCTCTGCAGTACAAATGGAACGCGCGTGAATGGTCAGAAAATCATACGTGGTGCTTTATTGCCGGGGGATGAGCTCTCTCTGGCTTCAATGAAATTTGAAGTCGAATTATCAGGAGACCCTAAAGAAGAAGATGAGGAAGTGGCAGAAGCTCATCAAAGAACGGAAATGCTAACGGCATTTAACCTGGAGCTCGAAGGAAAAGAAGAGCACCTCGATTCGGATAGTGGCAGCGAAATTAAACTGGTTTCGGAATAATTGTTCCAAACACGTCATCTTTAACTGGCCAGCTGTAATGTCAGTTCTTCTTCATTGAGTGAAACGATGGCAATTCCGAGCTTGTCAGCAAGGTCCGCGACTTCTTGCTGGTCGATCATAATCGTCTGGTTACTTTCGATGGCTAGAACACGACCTCCCGCTTCATGCATGGTTTGCAGAGTTTTGATACCAACGGTGGGAACATCAAACCGGCGGTCCTGTTGTGGTTTGGCCACTTTGACGACAGTAAATCCACCCCGTTTACAGAGTTGGCCAGCTCGCTGAATAGCCCGATCCGTACCTTCAATCGCTTCGACTGCGATGACCGCTTTGTCATTGATGACGATACTTTGTCCGATATCCAGTTGTCCCATCTGTTTGGCGATATCCCAGCCCATTTTGATATCTTCCCATTGAGATTGATTGGGACGTCTTTTGGTCAGGAATCCATGTTTCACGAGTAACTCCGGGCAATAATCCAAGGCAGATTCAAAGAACAGATTGTCGCGCTCAAACTCTTTGATCACGGCCAGCAACAGGGTATCGTCTTTTCGATCTTTTTTCGCGTACCGATACCACATATGTAATGTGCGAAGATCCGGTAATAATTTAAAAATTCGAAATGGGCTGAATAAGACCGTCTTCTCAATTTTGCCAGCCATCACAATCCGTTTTACATTTTCGCGCTGAAAGAGTTTGATCGCTCTGCCGATGCGCGCTAACGGAATCCAGTGGAAGGTATCACAGACATCTAATAATTCTTCGCTGGCCATCCCAAAGATACCCAGACAGCAGACGGAATATCCCTGCTGCCGGGCTTGTTCCGCGAAAATAATCGGAAACCGGCCTGCTCCGGCTAAGAGACCGATTTGTCGGTGAGGATTCTTGTTGGTCGTTTGCAATGCGTTCATCGATAACTACAGTTTTTTTACTATCAAGAATAGGGACAGTTTCAGGTCAGCGCTGATTCATCGTTGTTGTTGTGCGTTTCCAGTTCTTTAAATTGTCGGGTCAGTTCTTTGATCTGGTGTTCCAGTTCACGAATCTGTTTTCGCATTTCGGGAACTTTTCGCAGGGACATTACAATTTTAAATTGCTCTTTTTCCGGAGCGGCGGGGGTCCCGATATAAACTTCTCCAGGGGGAACGTCGCGATGCACTCCAGCTCGTGCGCCCAGTGTTGACTGGTCTCCGAGATGCACGTGGTCTGCAATGCCGACCTGGCCTGCACAACGGACATAGTCACCAGTTGTAATCGAACCCGCGAACCCGACTTGGGACGCGAATGCATTGTGCTTTCCAATTTCACAGTTGTGGGCAATCATGACTTGATTATCAATTTTGGTTCCTTCACCGATTACGGTGGCACCGATCATGCCCCGATCAATGGTCGTTCCTGCGCCGATCTCAACATCGTCTTCAATCCGCACGCTTCCCAAGTGCGGTATTTTGACAAACCGACCTTGTTCGAAACGATAACCAAAACCATCACAGCCGAGCACGGCGGATGCATGTATCAGGGCGCGATTGGCGATTTTTACATCGGGGTATAATACCGCATTGGCGTGAATGGTAACATCATCGCCCAGTACACAGTCATCACCAATATAAACACCAGGATAAATCCGACAGTTGTTTCCGATTTGGACTCCCGGACGAATTGTGACCCGGGGAAAGATGTGACAGTTCTCGCCGATAGTTACTTCCTCGCTGATCTCTGCCTGAGGAGAAATTCCCACTTCGGGCAGTGAACGCTGGGGACGCAGTTTTTGGAATATTTTAATAAATGCTGCTTGCGCATCTTCGACAGTCAGGGAGGTAATAGGGGCTGACTCATATGTTTTTTGAAACGACTCTTCCAGTCGTTTATCAACAATCACGGCACCAGCGTTACTTGATTTCAGTCTTTTTAGATTGAGCTCATCGCCGACAAATGTAATGTCATGGGGACCTGCTTTGAGAACAGATTCAGCGCCATGGATTTCCAGCCTTTGATTGCCTTGGGCTGGGCAATTCAGCTCTTGAGCGATCCACTCGACAGTCGTCGACATCAAGGAGTCCTTTCCAAAAGATGCACGTTTTTAAATTTGATTGTTCAAACAAACAGCGGGGGAAGAGGAGCTCACCTTCCTGGTGGTCACTGTGATTCGATCCCCCCAATTTGCTGATAAGACTGTTTTTTACCTGATAAAGCAAAAGTAACGCAAGACCATTTTTTAAAACAGCGAATCCTCTTGTTCTGGATACTTATTTTGTTAAGTAGTAATACTCATTGCAGTTAAACTTTACTGCCCAGCGCGGAACGGGTCAGAATTCGGGAATGCGACTAGTAGCGAACAGCCGATGAATTCGTTAGGATGTGCTTTTGATTGATAAAAGTCATTTCTGGTTATCGAGATCATATTGTCTACTTTTGAGCAGGTAACCAGGTTGATAACGAACTTTTAGATGCATGGTATTTGCAATGTCGGTACGTGGAATTCGTGGTGCAACAACGGTGACTCAGGATGTTTCTGCAGAAGTTTTATCTGCGACGCGTGAGTTGCTTGAGCAACTTCTTAAAGCAAATCAGATCGAAAACTACGAAGATATCGTATCTGTTTTTTTTACGACGACTCCCGATTTGGTCTCGGCATTTCCAGCTGAAGCAGCCCGCGACCTTGGCATGAAGTCCGTTCCGTTGATTTGTGCGTCAGAAATTGCGGTCAAGGGAGCGATGCCACGCTGTATTCGGGTAATGATTCATGTGAATTCAGACCAAAAACAGTCGGAAGTTGTGCATGTGTATTTGAATGAAGCACAAAAACTGAGGCCGGATGTTGCATCAGCTCAGTGAGAGGTTCTGCCAGAAAGTTTCAGCGGATCTTTTCCGGTTTAGGATCTGGCTCGTCAGTGCCGATGATGGCATTTATTGACGTCCACTCCAGGAGTTCATCAGAATCGTCTGCTTCATTGACTGAGAAAGGGATACCGCGTTCTTCGAGCGTATCCGAAAGGTCACTCAGCGGGTTTTTTAGAAACTCCGGGGGCAGCACTTCTTTCAGTTCCTCCCAGTGACTTTTCACCAGATTGATATTTTCTGGAGGAACCTGGATCAGTTGTTCGACCCGATTGACCCGGGCGATCCACATTGCTTCATGTAAAGTGCGATGCCGCTCTTCTAGAGAAAGCGAAGAAAAAGGGCGTTTATCTAGCTGCAGCTGATGAATGACTTTTTCACCTTTCTGGACGATCTCTTCCAAGTTTTGATCAGGCCGGAGCTGGGTTCGGCTTGCAGCCAGTCCTAAGGCCAGCGTAAAGCTGATGAACTGATCTTTGGACATGTCCCTGCGGTGCAGCGATTTTTTCAAGGTTCGGTTTCGTATTCCAAAGTGGTCACTGATTCGTTGAATGTCCCATAGCTGCGACAGGTTGTGTTGCTCACTATTGACCAGATCCTCAATCGGCAGGGAGCGAATATGGCTCCACGCGGGAGCTGGGGCATAAACGGAAGGAAACGTCGGGATTTTGTGTTTCGGTAATAGCTTGATGACTTTGAGGTACTTCTTCAGTTCGTTTTCAGTCACCTTTTCATTGATTTGTTTGATTTCGGTGTAGTCCAGCGAATTTCCGGAGCAACCAACAGGAAGGAGTAACATCAGGCAATACAGGTAGCAGCCGACCGTAGAAAGTCTGATTCGGAATGTGGTGCTGTTAAGGATGGTCATAGAAGGAATCCAGAAACCTGCCTGTGAATTATCTAGAGTTTTAGATCATCGTTTTGATGGTACATCAAGTATACCGCGCTCTTGTTCGATTTCTGGTTCTTTATCGCGTTTTAGAAGCGATGGAAGCGAACAAACTTTAATTCCGAGCCGCACCGGATTCATGAGACGCGCTTTAGAACTCTATCGACTCAAGCGAATAGCCCTGCATACCCTGATGTCGGGAATTACAAATATCAGGGTTGTGTCGAATGTACGGGCAATTGATCAGGCTGCCTGAGAGATCTCAGATTGCTCTTAAGTCGGTTTCCAGAGTGCAAAAGATTATCCGGGGGGGAAATGAAAACCGGTAATCCGGCTGACAGTGGCGATGCAGACAATCGCTTGAGCCACCAGCGCCACGATCCAGATTGATTGCTGTTTCAAAAACGATGGGGCATGGGAAACATTCAGTGATGCTTCGGTTTGAATCGTTTGCCAGTACGGAATTGTCATGATCAGGAACCAGGGAAGAAAGACGAGCCAGAGGCGAGCGGCTTCGCCCAGGTTTTTTCCTGAGAGCCATAATAGACCAAGGACAATCACGCAGGAGAGCGATAGATTCGTGAACCCCGAACGGAAGGGAATGGCTTCTTGGTCGGTGCCTGATCGTATTCGACAGCAGAGTGATTTTCCTGTCAGCCAGACCACAGGCAGTCCCAGTGCCAGACTGATTTCAATCGGATTTACCAGCAGCCATTTCCAATAAGTACGGGGGTACTGCTGGTAAAAGCCGGCATGGTTTTGCAGGTTTAAACGCCAGATCTGAAGCAGGTTGATTTCATAAAAGATTTCCAGCAGTAGTGTCGGAAGTAGCAGTCCCAACAACCCGCTGACGGTAGCTGTCAGAAAACGCTTCCAGGTGGGAATAGGCAGGCTATTGTCATTGCGAAGTTGCCAGGTTTCCAAAACAGAAAATAAAGCGGCGCACAGTGCCACCGGCAAAAAAGCCAGTGTCAAACAGAAACCACTCCAGAGCAGGACGCCGGCCAGCAGATAGCACGGTTTTGAATTGCGTCGCCAGGCAACGACCCAGAGGTAGAGAAACAGAATTGATATCACGGAATAGAGCGCGTCTGATTTCGGTTGAAAGATCAAAGCTGCCGGAATCAACGGCCAGAATGCGGCGACTTGCCAGCTAACTTCGCGTGACGTAAATTCACGCGATAACAAAAATAGAGGGATCACGGTCAGTGAAGACATCACCAGCGTGATTAAAGTAGCCAGCCAGAGAACAGCACAATCACGTTCGGTTAATGGGTTTTCCGTTGCGGCAGTCAAATTTGCGATGATTTCTGTTGCTTCCTGAAACGAAGTCGGCTGGGTCTGCAGCAGGAAAGACTGTAGGCCGGGAGTAGATTCACAAAGTTGGATCAACGTCCGATAGAATAGTGGCAGACCGGGCGGGTGAGTTCCTTCATGCAGCACATCCCCTTGATTCATTTTTATTTCATAATCTGCCAGATAACGTTTTACATCGGGTATACCGGTTTGTGCTTCGGTGAAATAACCTGAGGAGCCTTTATAAAACAATACGAACGGTGCTTTGGTCAGTCGGTATTCGGCAGGGGGGCTGTCCTGCAGCAGGAGAGACCAGAAAATGCCTGAGGCCGCCAGGCCAGCCAGCCAGATTGAAAGTTCAAATTGGTTTGCATATTTAATTCGGGAGAGGCCCAGCAGAGCGGCTAGCAGATAAACGCCGAATGCAATCCCGGCAACAATCCAGCCAGGGATCATTTCCGGTCTTACAAATGGGATGCGCTCCCACGTCCATTCTCCAGGAATTCCCAATGGCAGTTGTGTGAACCAGAACAGACCAATGGTAAGGATGGCTGCAATCAGGAAAGGTAAAAGAGTTTGGAATCGCATTGATCAGCCAGATTGAAAACTGAAAGGCAATAGTTCGCGATGGGCAGTATATTCTTGTGGCTTGAAAGGATGAAGAGTCATTGATCGTTAATCAATAAATAAAACGATGCAAGTGATATTGTCCTTGGAGCCTCCTTCTTGCGCCGCTTTCACAATTTCTTCGGCAGTCTGTTGTGGATCATCAGATTGTCCCAGGAGTTCCTGTAATTTTTCATCTGAAATACCATCGGTGACTCCATCGGAGCAGAGGATGACACGATCTTGTGGCGAAGGTTCCAACTGTCGTGCCTGGGTCCCTGCGCTGCCATCTTTGGTACCCAGATAGCGATAGAGTACATTTTTGTAGCGATGTGTCAGTGCTTCTTCCGGTGTGATGGTGCCGGCATCAACGAGTGCTTGTGTGAGAGAGTGATCGGTGGTCAGTTGGTGGAGGCTGTTGTTTCTTAAAAGATAAACCCGGCTGTCTCCAACGCCCCCGATAAAAAATTTGTCGCCGACCTGAATCACAAAAACGATTGTGGTTCCCATACTGCGACAGTTAGGGTCTAGTTCTCCCAGTGCCATGATCTCGACATTCGCATGCGAGACAGCCTCATCAATGCCAGGGATGACGTTGTTCGTTGCGGCATCATCAAAGCGAATCAGCTCGTCCAGTTTTTGGGGAATCAATTCAATCGCGAGTTGACTGGCTTTTTCACCCGCGCACTGGCCTCCCATACCATCTGCGACCAGAAAGTATTTGCTGGCGGAATCAACGTAATAATTGTCCTCATTATTTTCGCGGAAATTTCCGGTAATGCTGACTGTGCCGTAACGAATTGCAACCATTAGTTAGCCTGTTTTGCGTCGATAATATTTCATACTGAGGTCGATGTCTTACACTCCCAATACCAGTTCAAAGAACATTTTCTCCATAGAATCATACCATATTTCACAGAAGATGGAAATTTTAAAAATGCTGTATCTGCTTGTTTTTTATTGTCTTAGATAAATTTCAGGGACAAACCGTCTGGACCAGATCGCGTACTCCCAGCGTTGTGGAGCAGATAAAGAGTTCTCCTGCCTCAAAGCCGGCACTGGTTCCCAACAGTCTGTTCTGACTCTCAACAAGCGTGAAGACCCGATTCTTTTCAGGTGGGAATTGTGACTGATAAGCGCGAATCGATTCCAGTTTTTGTTCTAATGTATCCGAAATATCAACCACAAACTGCCCGCTGCCCTCGGGATAATTCAATGATCCAAATCCGAGGGGGAACCAGACCTGTTTTTTGATGGTGTGCGGTTCTGTATGGTCAAAATGTTCATTCCATTTCGTCAGCCGTGAGTAAAAAACGGCTGCATCGGTGATCTGCATGGCTTGCCAGTGATCGGGGGAAGCCATCGGGGTTTTTCCGGCCAGTCCCAACACAACCTGTGGACGGTATTTGCGGAATAAGGAGGCTAATGCCACCCGGTTTTCAAAGTTGTCGAACAAACGTCGATTAGTCAGCTCCAATGTCTCGCGGACATGGATTCCCAGGATGTCCGCTGCATTTCGGGCTTCCTTTAATCGGAATTCTGGCCCTGGGCTCAGAGGCGTTGGTTCCCCATCGGTGAGGTCGATGATACCCACTCGATAGCCCTGCTGAACAAGTCTCGCCAGTGTACCTCCACAGGCAATTTCAACATCATCAGGGTGTGCCCCAACGGCGATTACGTCCAGTGGCTCTGGGAGTTCTAAATTCATCGGGCCTGTTCTCTATCGCACTCTGGTTTCATTTGTGCGTTATCAATTGTCTTTATGAATGATGATCGCTCATTTTTCGAACGATGACAGTTAAACAAAATCAAAATAGATCAGCGCCCTTTATGGTTCAGCGCTGGGCAGTGAAAGCCATTCTTTGTGCTCAGCTTGTATTCGTCAACAATGGAAACTCGAATATCTTCAGAATCATCATAATCAGCAGGCTTGGTGTTTTCAGGTTCGAAGTCCTTGCTTTGTGATTTCTGCATCAGAAAAAAGTGTGTTTATGAGCTTGATTCAAGAGGAAAGAGGGTTTGGCGGTGTCTGGGAATACGGAGACGGGGTTTCATGTCACTTTCGGGCTGGCCGAATTTTCTATCCGAATTTGGAATGAGAAACCGGACAGCAGGATTTTCAGATGGCTCTTACCAGTGCTAATCACGTTTAAGCCAGGCTTTCGGCGATTTTCTTTTCTGCTTCAATGATGACTTGTCTGGTCTCGTGAGGAGTTGTCGCTTCACGTAGTTGTTCAACGAAATCAGGTACCTGCATCATTCGCCCCAGTCTGGCAAGAACTGAAAGGTGGGTTGATGCATCGGAGCAAATGACAAGAAAAAAAATGTCAGTGAGTCTGCCCTTTGATGCGCCGAATGGAATTCCGCTCAGTGTACGCCCATAGGCGATCAGAGGTTCGCCGACGGCGTCTGGAATGGGATTTCGGGGATGAGGGATTGCAACTCCATTTTCAAAAGCGGTCGGGTATGCTTCTTCGCGTTGCTGGAGCGCTGTCAGGACGGTGGCAGGTTCCCAGATTTGCCAGGTCCTTCCGGCAACTTCAATCAGACTTTCCAGAACCGATCTTTTCGTGCGGGCCTCCAAGGGGACTTCAATCAATTCATCGGGCATTAAGCTACTGATCAGGTGATTGGGATCATGTTCTGTGGGCGAATTGGTCTGCTCAACGAGTTCGAGCTCGGATGTGGTGTAGCTGCGCATTTCCTCTTCCAGCCAATGGGTAATTTCTGTTGGATGGAATTGCCATTCTCCTTTGACCTTGCGCCCTGGTATTCTTCCGCGATTTGCCAGTTTTTCAAGTTCCCGGCGGTCTCTACCCAGTTGCTTTGATAAGTCATTCAGGCTGAAAGGTTCGTGAGCCATGGGAGGTTACCATTACATGGTGAGAAATTAGAGAAAATCAGTTCGGCGAAAGTTTGTGCCAACTTCAGTGAACGACTGAAAACAGAACAGGCACACAACTTAATTCGCTGTAAACTGAAATTAGCAAAACCAAAGGAGTGAAATAAATGGCTGGTAGACGAACATGATGGAATCGTATTCGCGGTGAAGCTACCTGCTATGGTAACCCATAAGCGTGAGCAGAATCAATCTTGAGAGACTTTTTTCGCGCCAGATCCCTGAAAACCCTGGACGGGAAAAACAACAAGCCTCAATCGAATTGAGGAGAGGCTTCGGTCTGACAAGCCAACTGAAGTTGAGAAAGCAGGCTTGAATACTTCGATTGCCAAACCTGTTCCGACCAGATTTCCAGATCAAAGAAACCCTGATAACCGGCATCGTTGATGGTTTTAATCATGTCGTAGCAGGCGAATGAATCCTGCGTAGCTGTGTCTGAATTAAACTCAGAAATTTGAACGGCTGTCACCAGGGAGATCATCTCAGGAAGTAGATCCTGTATCCCTTCTTCTTGTTGAAGTTGTGCAGGGTCGACTAAAGCTCCGACGGCGGGGTGCCCGCATGCGTCGATAATTTCTAAAGTTGCATGCAGGGAGTTGAGAAAAGTCCAGTTTTGGGCCTGCGGGAGGGGCATTGTTTTTAAGGCCAGTTTCGTGTCGTATGAAGCAGCAACATCCCCCAGCCGTTTGAGTGCATCGGTGGTCAATTCCCGTGCATGGTTCAAAGTGTGTCCTGCGCGGGGGCCACTGGCGACCTGTATCGCGGCGGCATTAACTCGCCCACCAAATCGAATCAATTCAATGGCATCGGAAATCGAGTCTTCGAACGAGTATTCATTGCAGCCGGTAAATCCACCGGCAAGGGAAATGGTAGAAACCTTGATACCCGAATCGATGACCAGTTCTGCTGCCTGTTCTGGTTCCAGGTCCAAGATTTTTCGATTCCAGAGGCCAATCGCCGGGACACCGCTGGCGAGCAAGCCGAGTAGACTCTCTTTAAAAGACCAGTGATAGGTTGTGATCTGGTTTACGGAAATGCGATCAAGCAAAGAAAACGAATGCTCGTTATTTTTAGATTTAACAGTGGAAGATGGAGTAGAGAACGAACTGACTTTACGCTGTGAGAGAAGCTCTTTAGTCACTCGGTCACCTGCTGTCTGGAGAGAAGATCAGGTATATATTTTCAATTAGATTTGACAGTCTAATTGTCAATAACAATAAATAAAAATTCAGGGTGATTCAGTTTGGATGTATTTGACTATCTGATTCAACTTGCGATTTAAAATCAGAGAAGGTGTCTACCGGAACATCATAAATAATCACCAAAACTTTTCCATAGCAAAAACAGAAAACAACTTTTGCTAAAGACCAATATTGCTTATCCACTCAGAAAGTCAACCGACATCGGTCAAGGTTTTAAAGAGTTAAAAAAACTTTCGAATTGCGTTCTGCATGGATAAGTATTTTCTGAAATCAAACGGAGGTGAGCGGCTGATTTGGTGGTAGGGTGAATGCCTGCTTTGAAAAAAAAGTGTTACGACTGGATTGATTTAAGAGTCAAATTGTGTTTAACAGCACTTCAGTTCTCGCAAATTAAATTTATTAGATCATGATCACGTTTAAGGCTGTCTGATAATGAACCCGGGCAGGAAAAACGGAATATTATTTTTCCTGCCCGGTTCAATTTGAAATCATCGAAAGTTAACGCAAACGTTTCAGCGTGAAATTTAAGATCATTCGTTTCTAGGCCGCTTGATTCAATGGGGAAGTAGCTCGGAAGTACGAGCTACTGGAAAGACGAATCATTGCGGAAAACAAAAATTAACTGGTGATAATTTTTGTGTGTGGATCATCCGAAATATTGACCCAGACATGCACATGAGGGGCACCTCGATAGTGCCAGACAAAGGCGGGCCCTTCGAGACGCCAGTTATCCCAGACCTGATCCTTACCGATATCACCGGATTGATAGAAGGAGATCCGGCATCGATCCAGTCCGCCCTGTGCTTCGATGCATTTCCGGACTTCTTTTTGATCGGATGTGCGGAATGGTTCGATAAGTGAGCTGAGAACTTTTTGCATCTCCTGTTTTTGGTCGCGCGTCATGTCGGCAACCTGCAGACCTGTAATCTGGTCGGCTGATTTTTTGAAATGAACTTTCTTTTCAGGCGGTGCCTGGGGGATCAGAGCGACTTCGCGCTGTTTCCCATCCAGGATTTTGTAGACGTGGTTTGCTTTTAATGCCTGTTCCCAGAAGACATTACCAGGGTGATTGGGTTTTTCATCAAATTCATCCGCTGCGTGACCATAAAAAATGGGTCCACCAAAGGCCAGGTGTTCTGCGCTGTCACCATCGCTGCGAACTGTTGTGTGTCGTCCCGTCATGACAAATTGAAATTGATCGGTTCCCGGCTTTCCGAAGATGGCGATCGATTGGTCTTCTCCATAACCGCCCTGGTCATCCAGGAGTTGTTTACGAATTTTTTTATGCCAGCTGGGATCGAAGTGGCCGAAGTAAATGGCTTCAATGATGTCCTGCTGGTCCTTGGTGAAGAAGTCACTGTTCACAATTGGCTCTGTAATATTCCAGTTTGCCCGAACATGTTGACGCAGGAGCCCGTGTTTATCTTTATGGTCCCAGCCAAAACAGACTTTCGACTTTTGTTTCGGAGTCAAACTTTCATGCAGCTTTCGGGTGAGCGGCTCCGGAGCAGATGCCTGCGGTGTTTTTTCTGATGGCTGTCCTGCCAGTAGTCCTGCCGTACTGAGTAATGGAGTCCCTGCGATCACTGCTCCCACTGTTTTGACGAAATGGCGTCGTGAAACTGGTAGGGAGTCGGGAGTAAAACCTTGCGAAGGAGTGAGCGGATTGAATTGCATGAGAACACCAATCTTTGTGAATGAGGAGGGAGAGAACTGTTCCGATTTCTAATTAGTTTATCAATTAGCTGGCTTGATCGTCAAATAAAATCCAAGGGATTGGGCCTGTGTTCTGTCAGGCCGATCTTTTGTGTCTAGAGAAATTAGTCGGACTTCTTGCTGGTATCCCCTGCGTCGTGGTGTTAGTCTGTTGTTGTGTTCACTTGTTTCTGGGTAGGTCATTTGTGAAATCTAGTGGAAGGAATGACGGGCATAATTGAATGTTGATGAGTATGGGTTTAGAATGTTTGATTCTCTTATCTACATTTCCATAGTCTGGTTCTTTTAACAGTCAATGTCGGGCAAAAAATAGCGTGCTGTATTTTCATCATCGATCTTGGGATAAGTGGAGGCAGGCGTCTGTCTGTTCAAAGCGAATTCAAATGCGAACGCGATTTTCTTCGCTGCTCCTGATGGGGGGAATTACCTACTTCGTGCTGGCTGCAGTCGCTGTGATGGCTCAGGAAGCTACGCCCCCGTCTAAGCCAAGTTCGAGTGAAACTGTCAAGAATCCAGCTCCCTTACCCAAACCATTGCCCGGTCCGGAAAAGTTATTGAACGGTGGGAATTTCTGGGATCACTGGAAATATTTCAGCGAAGAAGAGAAAGAGGCAAACCGAAATGTGACCTGGAAGGTTATCAGTGGTGCCAAGGGCCAGCCCAGCATTTTGATCTGTTCTGGGAAACCGTATGGTTATATTCGCACGCAAAAGTCGTATGAGAATTTCCGATTCAGTATGGAATGGATGTATCCCAACGACCCGAATGCCAATAGTGGAATCCTGCTGTTCACAGCCGAGCCCGATAAAGTCTGGCCTAAGGCGTTTCAGGTTCAGTTGCATCGACCGGAAGCCGGTTATGTGTTTCCAACGCCGGGGAGCGGTGCCAGGTCTGCGAATAAACTCTCACCAACAAAGCCTTTGGATTTACCTGTCGGAAAGTGGCATAAATGCGTGCTTACGTGCCGGCAGGGTAATATTTCCGTAATGATCAATGGTGTCAAGCTTGGTGAAGTCACTGGCTGTGATCCCAGTAAAGGTGCGATCGCTCTACAGAGCGAAGGCTCTGAAATTCATTTTCGAAATCTGCTGGTGGAAATCCTACCTACTGAACCGGCACCGGTAGTCGAGCAGAAAGAACCGGTCGCACAGCAGAAGCCCGGCAAGTCTTAGGCAGGGCTGTCGTCGCTGAGGACTTTTAAGTTCCTCAGCTCTTTGGCTGACGTAAGACAAGTGTCGGGCAGGGGGCATGTCTGAGTACTCGTTCTGCAACCGATCCCAGCGCCAGCCTGGCGATTCCCGTATAGCCGTGCGATGGGATCACGATCAAATCCATTCCCTCGTCTTTTGCGAAATCGGCAATCTTGATGCCGGGGTCGCCTACCAGGGTTTCGAAACAGACGCCCTCAATCTGGTGTTTTTCAAATTCTTCCTTCGCATGTTTTTTGACATGTTCTGTCCGTTTTTCATCTGTCAGCCCTCCAAACAGAACCCCCGGTGAAACCAGGTCCAACGGCACCATGACATGCACGACAGTCACGTTGGCAGGAGATTCTGAAATTAGAATCGCTTTCTTGATGGCTTCGAGTGAACTTTCAGAAAAATCAACAGGGACGAGGACTTTTTTTCCCGTGAAGTAGCCCATGGTGTAATGCTTTCCTAAATAAGAGTGCAGGTAACGGCTGTCATTGTTTGATTGTATGAAGTTTTGTTGTCAGGAAACAATGGTAATTTCAATGACGCCTTGGCTAGAATGCATCCCATTTAACCATAGCGCCTCTCATTGTATTGTACTCAGTTCAAATGGCCTTGGAGACGCTAAAGTAAACTTGGATACAGTCTAGCTGGTCTGATTATCGAATTCTCCGGACTTGTATCGTTTCCAGTAAGCGTCCAGTTCTCGTTTGACCCGGTTTGATAGAAGTAATACACCCAGAATGTTGGGGAATGCCATACCCAGAATCATTAAATCTCCAAAGTCCAGCACATTGGTTGCCGAGACAATTGAACCGAGTACAACAAATATCAGGAACAATATGCGGTAAGACATTGAGGCTTTCTTACTGTCACCAAACAGAAACGCCCAGCAGCGTTCGCCATAATAGGACCAGGAGATCATGGTCGAATAAGCGAATAAAATGACTGAGACAGAGAGCACGTACTGAAAATTAGGTATCTGTGAATCCATGGCTTCCGAAGTCAGGGCCGCGCCATTGTTGCTGTCAATCAGGTGTGTGTATTGGGGATCATTGTAAGCGCCGGTAATAATCATCACGAGCGCGGTCATGGTACAGATCACAATGGTGTCGACAAACGGTCCCAGCGCGGCGACGATCCCTTCCCGTACGGGATATTTTGTTTTGGCGGCTGAGTGGGCGATGGCTGCAGAGCCCACACCTGCTTCATTCGAAAAGGCGGCCCGCTTAAAACCAAGAATCAAAACACCCATAATTCCACCATACATTGCGTCAGGAGCGAATGCGCCGTCGATGATGGCTTGGAACGATGCAGGGATTTTACCGATATTCAATACAATAATTGCCAAGCATGCCAAGACATAGATCCCACACATGAGTGGCACAATTTTTTCAGTCGTGCGTGCGATGCTGCGGATACCCCCGATGATGACGATTCCCACGAAAAATGCCATAACTAAGCCATAGACCCAGCTGTAGTCGTTGAGTAGGGGGATCGTCTCAGCGACAGCACCGAGCGACTGTTTAACCTGAAATGCATTTCCGCCGGCCAGAGAGCCTCCGATACACAAGACGGCAAACAGAACTGCCAAGACTTTCCCGAGCCCCTTCATAAAAGAATTACCGGGAAACTGTTCGTTTAATCCTTCTGAGAGATAACACATCGGTCCTCCCATCACGCGTCCATCCGGGTTGATGCGGCGGTAAATTTGGGCCAGGGTGCATTCGGCAAATTTCGAAGTCATGCCCAATAATCCAGCCAGCATCATCCAGAACATGGCTCCAGGGCCTCCTGTGGCAATGGCGATTGCAACGCCAGCAATGTTGCCCAGACCAACCGTCGCGGAAAGGGCGGCGGTCAGTGCCTGGAAGTGGGTGACTTCCCCTTCGTCATCCGGGTCATCATATTTTCCGAGAACGAGCAAAATCGAATGCTTGAACGCACGGAGATTAATAAAGTTCATGCGGAAGGTGAAATAAGTCGCACCGATGACCAGCCAGAGAACGGCTAGAGGAATTCCTTCTCCAGCATGAAACTGCTTGGCCGTTAAGGGGACCGGATAAAAGAACACGCTGGCGACCGCTCCATTGAACATACCGAAGATTTCATCGATTTTTCGTTCGATCTGTGCAAAGCCTTCTGATGCGGTTTCCTCTGTTGGGCTTTCTATCTCTGTCGGGGCTTCCTGGGCTGTTTCTGGTACCGGGGCAGGAGTCTGTGATGCCTCGAGAGTCATGTTGCCCGAATTGAGAAACAGGAGCATCAGAACTGTGACCAGTCCTGAACGAACTGCCAAGGAGATAGGGCTGCATTGCCGGTCGAAATTCATATAATTGGATTCCCATTCGCAAGTAACAGTTGCCAGAGATAAAACATCAAATCAGTGTTCGGTTTTTCAATAGTAAACTGGTCACCAAAGCGGAAAAAACGCAGTGCGTTACAGGCATTTATTGAAATTGTGATTTGATCGGGTTGGTTAACAGGAGTGAGTCAGGGGGGATAGTGGTTTCCCCTGAGAGCGCAAGATCTACTTTGGTTATCTTTATCGTTGTATGAGACTATCAAATAAAGGTTTACGTTCCAAGGTGATTCTTGAAAAAGCGACGAAAAGTTATCGGATTTTGAAACTGAATCTCAATTGCTTCTTTTTGACAATATTGGTTGTCAAAAATACCAGGTCTGCCTAGGATGCTGGTATAAGGACTATTTCGTAGAGTGTGGTAGCACTGGAAGAGTCAGGCTGCTACCACCATCAGTCACAGACACTTTTCACCAAGTAGAAAACAATCCATGCGTGTTTCAATTGATGACCATGATCGCAGTTTTTTGCTGGGGCTAAATCGTCTTAAGTCCTCAACGATAAATGAGATATGCGAACAAGAGGGGGTGACAGCCACGGCGGTGCGTCAGCGACTGGTCCGTTTGCAGGGATTGGATTTAATCGCGCGAACTCAAGTAAAGGAAGGTCGAGGGCGTCCGCATTACACGTATTCCGTGACTCCTTTAGGGATGCGATTGCTGGGGGATAATTATGCTGAGCTGGCGAATATCCTCTGGGAAGAGCTCAAAGGAATCGACGACGAAGAATTACGCTGTCGGTTGGCTGCCCGGATTCAGACTGCTCTCGTGCAGCAGTATGGTCGCAATGTGGATGCACCTTCTTTGAACGGGCGGATGGAGCAACTGAAAGAGGCTTTGGAAGAACGCGGGTTTATGGTGGAACTAGACCATTCGGGCCCGCTTCCGATTTTACGCGAACATAATTGTCCTTATCACGACATTGCCAGTGGCGATGCTTCCATCTGCGAGCTGGAGCAACGCGTCTTCGAACGGGTTTTGGGGACCAAGATGAATCTGGCAGAGTGTTGTCTGGATGGGCATCATTGTTGTGAGTTTCAAGCAGAAACAATTTAGCTGAGAAAATACCGTAAATTTTATTGATGTTTCTGAATTCGTTCAGAAAACCGAATGACAGGATGAAATACGAAAAATGAGTTTGTTGAAAATTTCCGATCTACATGTATCAGTTGGTAGCACACCCATTTTAAAAGGGGTCGACCTGGAAATTAAGCAGGGCGAGATCCATGCGTTGATGGGCCCTAACGGTTCCGGGAAAAGTACACTGGCCTATGCCATGGCCGGGCATCCAAGTTACGAGATCACAAAGGGCAAAATTGAGATCGATGGAACGGATATCTCAGAACTGGATCCCAACGAGCGTGCTCGACTGGGACTATTTCTGGCATTCCAGTATCCTGTTGTGATTCCTGGTGTGAAAGTAGCAGATTTTCTTCGGCACGCGATGTCCAATGTTCGGACTCCGGATCGTAAAGAAGGCGAGAAATTGATCCCGATGCGTGAGTTTCGTAAAGAACTCCGGGATAAAATGAATGAACTGGGTATGGATCTGGAAATGGCACGTCGTTATTTGAATGATGGCTTTTCTGGCGGTGAAAAGAAACGGATGGAGATTCTCCAACTCGCCATGTTGCAGCCCAAATTTGCCGTGCTCGACGAAACAGATAGTGGACTGGACAGTGATGCCGTCAAGGTGGTCAGCGAAGGTTTGAGCCGGTTAGCAGGCCCAGAAATGGGTGTGTTGATCATTACTCACCACGAACGGTTGCTGGAGTTCAATCAACCTCAGTTTACTCATGTGATGCTGGCGGGCAGGGTTGTTGAGACCGGCGATGCCAGTCTGGCCGCGGAACTTCATGAGCACGGTTATTCCAGTGTACGTGAGCGTCATCCTGAAGCCGCAGCAGAAGAAGTGGTAGAAGCCGTATAGGTTTTGTTTGCCGTATAGGTTTTGTTTTAAGTGAGATTGTTGTCTCAGCAGTTTCAGGAAAAAACAGTCAGTGACTGATCAATCAAGAAACATGTTATCAATTAAAAAAAATGCATCCTGTTGCTGGGCGCGTTTTGAAATACAGAGCGGGAGAAATTGAAATGTCTACCAAATTGGATACCAATTCTGAAAATGAGAAAATTGATGTTGGAGAATATCAATATGGATTTCATGATCCCACAGACAAGTATGTGTTTACCGGCAAGAAGGGCTTAAATGCCGAGGTGGTTGCTCAAATTTCAGAAATGAAAAATGAGCCTGCCTGGATGCGTGATTTTCGTTTGAAGTCCTATGAGATCTTCGAACAAAAACCAACGCCACAATGGGGCGGTAATCTGAATGAGATTGATTATCAGAACATCCATTATTTTGTCCGTGCTTCAGAAGGGCAAGAGCGAAGTTGGGAAGATGTTCCCGATGATATTCGAAAAACTTACGACCGCCTGGGAATTCCGGAAGCGGAGAAAAAATTTCTCTCAGGAGTGAAAGCCCAGTATGAATCGGAAGTGGTTTACGGCAGTTTGCAAGAAGACCTGGCTAAGCAGGGTGTGATTTTTACTGATACCGACTCTGCCTTAAAAGACCATCCTGAACTGTTCAGGGAATATTTTGGCAAGATCATTCCTCCGGATGATAACAAGTTTTCTGCATTAAATTCAGCCGTCTGGTCGGGTGGTTCGTTTGTGTATGTGCCTCCCGGGGTTCATATTGAATTTCCAATGCAAGCGTATTTCCGAATCAACTCGGAAAACATGGGACAGTTTGAACGCACCCTGGTCATCGTGGATGAAGGGGCCTCTTGCCATTATGTCGAAGGTTGTACCGCGCCAACTTACAGTTCGAACAGCCTGCATTCGGCAGTGGTAGAGATCATCGTGAAAAAGGGTGGGCGGTTCCGTTATACCACGATTCAGAACTGGTCGAATAATGTTTACAACCTCGTTACAAAGCGGGCGTTCGCGTACGAAGACGCACTCATGGAGTGGGTCGATGGAAACTTGGGGTCCAAGCTGACGATGAAGTATCCGGCGATCTTTCTGATGGGAGAAGGCGCACGAGGAGAGACGCTGTCAATTGCCTTTGCCGGCAAAGGGCAGCATCAGGATGCCGGGGCCAAAATGGTTCATTGTGCACCAAATACTTCGAGCCGCATTATTTCCAAGAGTATTTCCAAAGACGGTGGTCGTTCCAGTTACCGTGGCCTGGTCAAAGTGGATCCAGGGGCTCATGGTTGTAAGTCGAACGTGGTCTGTGATGCTCTGCTACTTGATCCGGAGAGCCGCAGCGACACCTATCCGTATATTGAAATCGAAGAAGATGATGTTGCCATCGAGCACGAAGCCAGCGTTTCCAAAATTGGAGAAGAGCAGCTATTTTATCTGATGAGCCGCGGACTAACTGAAGCGGAAGCGTCTTCCATGATTGTGACCGGCTTCATCGAGCCACTTGTCAAAGAGTTACCGATGGAATATGCGGTCGAAATGAATCGGCTCATTGAATTGCAGATGGAAGGTTCGATTGGGTAAAGCCGTCGTTTCTTTGTCTGTAGTCCAAGAGAGCAACAGACGTGACAGGTGAAGGCAGTCCCTTCAAATAGATCAAATTTACTATACGCAAACATACTGAAGGCATAATAGATAATAGTATGAGTACTCCCTCGGTTAAAACATCTGCTGCGATTCCTGCTGGCTTTGGTGAAGCCGCTTTTGAAGCGTTCCTGGCAACACGTGATGAACCTGACTGGGTAACCCAGTCACGGCGGCAGGCCTTCCAGCACTATTGTGAACTTTTGGAAGCGGAACTGAATCCGGAAGAGTGGCGCCGCATTGACTTACGCGCTATGCGTCCTGATCGTTTTCAGCTCCAGGCTGGTTCTGAGGTTTCCAAAGAGACTGCCGACGGTAAAGCGACAGAGACCTTACTGAAGGGGCAGGCTGAGTTCGCCGGCCATTTGACTTACGTTGATGGACAACTGGTTTCTCATGATCTTGCAGAAGAACTCGCGGCCAAAGGGGTTATATTTGGTGATCTGGCAGTTGTTGTCAGAGAGCATAGTGAGTTGATCCAGAAGTATTTCATGACGAAAGCCGTCGACAGTAAGACGGATCGGTTTTCGGCATGGCATGCGGCATTCTGGACGGGGGGCACAGTTTTATATGTTCCTCGCAATACCGTCATAGACACTCCTTTGCATAGTTTGATTACGCTACAGGCAGAGAAGGCCGCTGACTTCAGTCATACACTGGTGATTCTCGAAGAAGGGGCTTCTGCTACTTTGCTGGAAGAAACCGCTTCGACGACAGAACAGAATCTGGGGCTGCATGTGGGGGCCGTCGAATTGATCCTGGCTAAAGAAGCCCGATTGCGATATGTCCAGTTGCAGAACTGGAACCACAAAGTCTGGCATATTGGGCATCAGTCCGGACGTGTAGAGAACAATGGGTTCCTGCAATGGACTGTGGGCGGAATTGGTGCCAAGTTGGCTCATATTCATCAGGATGTCGTGCTCGATGGCCGTGGTGCCGAGGCAGAAGTGAATGGTGTCACGTTCTCAACGGGCCAGCAGATTCACTCGTTCTATACCCAGCAAGGCCACAATGCACCTGAGACTCGGTCTGACCTGCTGTATAAACAGGTCTTGCGCGATCATGCTCGTGCGATCTGGCGGGGAATGATTCGGGTCGAGGCTGAGGGGCAGCAGACAAACGGCTATCAGCGAAATGATTCCCTGATGCTGACTCCTACCTGCCGAGTAGATGCAATACCGGGGCTGGAAATTGAAGCCGATGATGTACGTTGTACTCATGGTGCAACAGCAGGTCGCGTCGATGAAGAGCAAATCTTTTATTGTATGTCACGCGGTATGTCAGAGTACGAAGCGATGCATATGATTGTGGAAGGTTTTTTCCAGACTGTCTTTGACAGAATTCCCGTCGAAGTGGTCCGTGAAACGCTCAGTCAGGCAATTATCAAAAAATTAGGATTTGGTCGGTAACTTTTTGCCGTTTGAAGACAATTAATCTATAAGATAGATAGTTATGCCTGGTTTTGAAGAAGTTGCAGCCATTGATGAGTTTGGCACTGCTGATCGCCTGGAAGTGTTTATTGATGACATTCCCGCTTTGCTGATTCGGTTAAACGATCAGTATCTGGCGATAGAGGATGTTTGCACACATGATGGTCAGCCTTTAACGAACGGGTGTATTGAGGATGGGGCAATTGTTTGTCCTCGTCACGGAGCACGGTTTGATTTGGTGACTGGAAAAGCCCTTTGCATGCCAGCCACTAAGCCGGTTAAGACATTTGAAATTGAAGTCAGGGGCAATAAAATCTTTGCACGTGCTCCGATGAGATAGATAAAATAAGTTATTGATATCCATACAAGTAGTTTTATTGTTGTCGTTATTTATTAGTTATTTTTTTGATTTTGGGCGTCATCAAATAGTTAGGGAGACAGGATAATGTCGGATGAGGTGAATAATGATTCTGGTGAAAGTAGTGAGGATGGGGATGCGCCCGTGTTTTCTGCGCTGAAAGGGGTTGGCGGCGAAGAATCGCTGATCGAGGCTCTGAAACAGGTAATCGATCCAGAATTAAATATTAATATTGTTGATTTAGGGTTGGTTTACGAAGTTCAAAGAACAGAAGAAGACAGCGCGAAGGTGACTGTCTCGATGACGCTAACCAGCCCTGCCTGTCCAGCAGGCCCGCAGATTATTACACAGGCAAAAATGGCATTGGAGCGATTGGATGATGTCGACGAGGCTAGTATCCAGCTAACGATGACACCTCCCTGGTCGCCAGAATTGATGACCGAGGATGCACGTGATGAACTGGGAATCTTTTAATAGAGACCAAGCGACTGAATTGGGGCATTTCGATGCCCCTTTTTTTACGTCTGTTGAACTGCAGGCACTCTTGTCGGCGTTGCGCCAGGAAGTCTGGATTCCGGTTAGCTCATTTTTTTGATTAAAAGTTCGCGGACCACTTTCGGATCTGCCCCTTTGATCTCGCGCATTACCTGTCCGATCAGTGCTCCCACAGCAGCCTGTTTTCCGCTTTGAAAATCAGCGACTGCTTTTGCGTTTTTATCAACGACTGCCTGGACGATCGAATCAAGTTCGCCCGTATCAGAAACCAGGGCCAGCCCTTTATCATCGACGATACTCTGAATTTGTTCTACTCCGGGAATACCGTCTGAATGGTTCAAGAGCTCTTGAAACACAGTCCGACCACTCTTAATTGTGAGTTCTTCGGCATTCACTTTTTGCAGTAGTGCCGCGAGTACCTTGGGTTGAATGGGAAACTCTGAGATTTCCACTCCGCGGTCATTCAGCTCGCGCAGAACGTCCTGTGTGACCCAGTTGGCGGCCTGTTTGCCGTTGTCGCAGCCTTCTGCCACTGTTTCAAAATAGTCAGCGACCGCCATTCCCTGGTCGATAATCACAGCAGCGTCATAAGCAGACAGCTGATAACTCTCTTCAAAACGGGCTCTGCGCTGAGCGGGACGTTCACAAAGTTCGTTAGCGACATGTTCACGTTCTGCATCAGTGACGGTGACGGGGGCCAGGTCCGGATCGGGAAAATAGCGGTAGTCGGCTGCATCTTCCTTGCCACGCTGTTCCAGTGTAATCCCACGGTCCGCGTCCCAGCCACGGGTCTCTTTGGACATTTTTTCCATGGCTAAACCTGTTTGTTGCCATTCCTTCCATTGGCGCTGTACTTCATATTCGATCGCCTGCTCCACGCCTCGAAAGCTGTTGAGGTTTTTGATTTCCACGATCGTTGTCGGTACGGTGTCGCCGTTTTCCTGATGGACATGCAGGTTCACGTTGGCATCACACCGCAGACTGCCTTCCTGCATGTTACAATCGGAAACGTCAATGTAGGTCAGTAATAGTTTCAGTTCTTCCAGGTAGGTTCGTGCTTCCTGAGCGGTTCGTAAATCGGGTTCGGACACGATTTCGATCAGGGGGGTGCCACAGCGGTTCAGGTCGACCTTGCTGTCCTGTCCGCGGCCTGATTCATCGTGGCTGTTTTTTCCAGCGTCTTCTTCGAGATGGGCGCGGATGATACCGATTTTTTTCTTCTCGCGGGTTTCGGGATCAATCTCAATTTCCAGCCAGCCATTCTGGCTCATGGGGAGATCATACTGGCTGATTTGATAGGCTTTCGGCAGGTCGGGGTAGTAATACTGCTTGCGGTCCCATTTTGTAAACGCAGGAATCTCACAATTGATAGCCAATCCCGTTTTCATTCCCAGGTGAAATGCTTCCCGGTTCAATACGGGGAGCGCGCCGGGCAGGCCGAGGCAGACCGGGCAGGTCTGTGTGTTCGGATGGTCCGGGTTGAATTTTGTCGAACAACCACAGAAGAGTTTTGTTTTGGTCTGTAACTGCACGTGGACTTCAAGACCGATGATGACCGTATAGTCCATTATGTCACGCTACCCTTTATTTCTATATCTTAAATTGATGTCTAATTTATTCTATTGGTAACACGCCGTTTTTTATTCCGGCCGTTTCAAGTGCCATTCGGTTTCGCGTTCAAACATTCGTGCGGCGCGTAAGAGGCGTTCCTCTTCCAGCGGCGGCGCCAAGAGTTGCAGGCCGATGGGGAGGTTGTTTTCACTCATGCCTGCAGGAATCGAAATTCCCGGAATGCCTGAGAGGTTGGCACTGGTGGTAAAAATGTCAGCCAGGTACATCGCCAGTGGATCGTCCACAAGTTCGCCGATCGTAAAGGCGGGCGTGGGGGTAACCGGCGTGGCAATGATATCTACATTTTGAAACGCTTGTTCGAAGTCGTTTCGAATCAGCCGTCTGACTTTTAAGGCTTTGAGGTAGTAAGCGTCGTAGTAACCGGAGGAAAGAGCATAGGTGCCGAGCATGATTCGTCGTTTGACTTCATCGCCGAACGCTTCACCCCTGCTGGCGGCGTACATGTCGATCATGTTTTCGAACTTTTCCGCACGATGGCCGTAATGCACGCCATCGTAGCGGGCGAGGTTACTGGAAGCTTCCGAAGGGGCAATGATGTAGTAGGTAGCAACACAGTATTTGGCGTGTGGCAGTTCGATGGGGATCAGTTCCGCCCCCAGCGATTTATAAACGTCCAATGCGCGTTGCGTCGCTGCCTTCACATCCGGGTGAAGGCCTTCTTCGTGCAGATGTTCCACATAGCCGACTTTGAGGTTTTCCAGTGTCTGTTCCAGGTTCGCGGTGAAATCCGGGACAGGGGCATCCAGGCTGGTGGTGTCGCGTTGATCTTTACCGGAGATCGTTTCGAGAATCAAAGCGGCGTCTGTTACATCTCGGGCAAACGGTCCAATTTGATCGAGCGAACTGGCAAACGCCACTAAGCCATATCGGGAGACACGGCCGTAGGTCGGTTTCAGGCCGACGACACCGCAGAAGCTGGCGGGTTGTCGAATTGATCCGCCGGTATCACTGCCTAAGGCCAGTGGTGCGAAACCGGCAGAGACGGCAGCGGCAGAACCGCCGCTAGACCCGCCGGCAGTATAGTCCGTGTTCCAGGGGTTGGCTGTTGTTTTGAAGGCCGAGTTTTCTGTCGAAGAGCCCATCGCGAATTCGTCGAGGTTGGTTTTACCAATCAGGACGGCGTCGGCTGCTTTGAGTTGTTCCACAATGTGGGCATCGTAGGGGGGGACGAAATGTTCCAGCATTTTACTGGCACAGGTGGTGGTGACACCTGCGGCACAGATATTGTCTTTGAGAGCGACGGGAACACCGGCCATTTTTCCCAGCGGTTTGCCAGTTTTTCGTTTCTGGTCGACTTCTCTGGCTTTTTCGAGGGCCGCTTCCTGTTGTACAGAAAGAAAGGCGTTGATGCTGCCATTGCGGCGGGAGATTTCATCCAAGCAGGCGGTAGTGATTTCTTCGCTGCTGATTTCTCCAGAGTTCATTTTCGCGAGCAGTTCGCTTGCGGTGGCTGACGTGATAGACATGGAATGTCGAGTCTCCATATAAGTTTTAAAGGCCCGACTTGTCAGCAAGCCGGGCCTTGGATTATTGCTTTTATGTGCTCAATGGTAAAGACGCCGGTCAACTAGAGAATTGCGGGTACCAGGAAATAATTCCCGTCCGTCTGCGGAGCATTGGACAGCGCTTTTTCTCGTGGGAGACTTTCGCGAAGTTGGTCTTCGCGAAAGACATTGGAAATCTCAATCGCATGGGCCATAGGCTCGATGGCATCGGTATCCAACTCATCCAGCATGGCGATATACTTAAGCACGGACCCCATCTGTTGGCCCAGCGCATTCACTTCCGTTTCAGAAAGCTTCAACCGGGAGAGTGAAGCAACTTTCAGTACATCATCCTCAGAGAGTTGAGTGCTCATCGTTTTTCTGCTTTAGAGCGGAGACCGTTTTAGCTGGTAGGTAATGTGAACGGCTTTTTCGCGACGGCTTTGGTAATTTTACCAGACCGAATGCATTGGGTGCAAACGCGTTGCGTTTGTACGCTACCGCCTGCCTGGACCCGAATTTTCTGCAGGTTTGGCTTGAAGACTCGTTTGGAAACGCCCGTTGTCTGTCGACCGTTACCACCCAGGTATTTGTACTTACCACGTTGGCGAACTCGATTACCGACTACGGGAGTCTTGCCACAGGCATCACACTTCTGACCCATTTGTATACTCTTTGACTATCTAGTGGGTTCTGAAAAACTCAGCTCATGCTGATTTCAATTGACGTAAATCGACCGCAGTTTGAAAGATTCGGCCATTCAAGGAACCCAATAGTATATTTGCCCTGCCTGATAATGCAACCGAAGCTGCTGAGATATCGTTTCCTGCTAATGGAAAAGTTGAAAAATGTGTCCCCAAAATGATTCTGAGGGATTGAAAATTGTACTATTGGGGACAGTTTTTTGAAAAAATCACCCACCCCGGTCAGGGCCGTTCTGGGTTTGTTTGTTTGTTAAGTCTAATTATATTGGTGGTTTACATTCAATAATGTTGATGGGGGATGTAATTGGCACGCAAATCGCAAGTACTAGTTCAATATGACCGGGCAATCGCTTGTGGACAGGCAGGATTGCTCAAAGGTAAACCAAAATACTGCATCTGAAATTGGATCGAACGATAAAAAGGAGTGACGATTATGTTGGTTTTGACACGGAAGTTAGCTGAGGGAATCCGAATTGGCGATGAAATTCTAGTGAAAGTGATTCGTACCGGAAAAGGTTCCATCAAAATCGGCATTGATGCTCCAGACCACTTTAGAGTTGTCAGAGGCGAGTTGTTCGATGAAGAACAGGATGAAGAAAGCCAACCAGTCATGAAGGGGCGAAAAGAGCATCGGGACTGCGATGGTCTGCCCGATTCGGCATCTCTGGGCATGCTTTCTGTGGTCGAGGCCGCTCGACTGGTTTGTTA